>Ga0209310_1000039_pt1 | contig 286912 bp, 285 predicted proteins | sample AD_UKC030_MetaG_FD_184415 | JGI IMG/M metagenome (GOLD analysis project Ga0209310, IMG submission 184415) | Active sludge microbial communities of municipal wastewater-treating anaerobic digesters from USA - AD_UKC030_MetaG (SPAdes) (version 2) | ecosystem: Engineered > Bioreactor > Anaerobic... | reverse complement strand
TTTTTACCGGGATCTGGGCTTTATAGAAAATACGCTGTTTACTTTGCTGGAAGTTTTGCGGATCTTAAGCTCGCAGGCGCAACCTTTTTCGGCTATTTGCGCTTCTTTGAAAAAATACTATCATTCAGGAGAAATTAATTTTGAGGTGGCCGACCCGGATAAGACCATTGAAACCATTGCCCAAAGGTTCAGCGATGGCCAACTCAAAAAGATCGATGGCATAACTATTCAATACGCTGATTGGTGGTTTAATTTGCGCAAGTCCAATACCGAGCCGTTGGTTAGATTGAATATGGAGGCAGATACACCGGAAAAGCTGGAAGAAAAAAAGAAAGAATTGATAGAGATAATAAAATAAATCCCGTCAGTCGTGACTGACGGGATAAAAAGCCTTGATTTTTATCAAGGCTTTTTTGTTTGGAGCAAGAACATAAAAATTGTGGCTAGGATGGTTTATTGATTGGTTCTTCTTTTCTGGCTCGGTTCATCAGAGCTTTTGCCAGTCCCAGGATCGCAACTATAAAAAGAATAACGATTGCGGCTCTCATAATTTCCTCCTTGGGTTTGCTGTTTAGATTTTTTATTTCTCTTGTTTTGTATGCTTACAAAAATAGCGATAAAAGCGAAAGCGCAGATAATTAGCGCTAACATATAAAGAGAAAAATAATCAAGTGAGACTCTTTTCTCAAAGAGCCCTTCTGCAAATAAAAGCAATCTTTCCATTCAGGCCTCCTTTTCTAGTCTTGGTTAAAAGGTTTATAAAAAGAACAATAATTAATTCCGCGCCCAATGTTCCGACGAATATCGGAACATTGAACTCAACGTTAATTAGACTTCTATCAGCACCCCGTAAATCCGCCTTAGGCGGATTTACGGGGCAAGCTGGCAAAATTACTTGATTAAATTATGTAAGATGTAAAATATTATACCTCAATCAATACAGGTAATACCATCGGGCGCCGTTCGGTTCTGGTATATAAGAATTGGCCGATCTTATCGCGCACCTGGTCTTTGATATATTCTTCATCAATATGGCCTTTATTGCCGGTTGAATGATGGACAATATCTTTGACTTTCTGGCGCACTTGGTAAAGCAAGTCTTTGGATTCGCGCATATAGATGAAGCCGCGCGAAATAATATCGGGACTGTTGCGGACTTGTCCGGTCTGGGAATCCAACGTGATAATAACAACAAACATGCCGTCTTGCGCCATGGCTTGGCGGTCGCGCAACACAACTTGGCCGATATCGCCCACGCCCAAGCCGTCAACAAAGACATAGCTTGAAGGCGCTTTTTTGTCGTGAAGTTTTGGCTCTCCTTGGCTGGAAAACTCCAGCACCGAGCCATTGTCTAAAACAAAGATATTGGCTTTATGCATGCCGGCTTCAACAGCTAATTTAGCCGATTCTTTTAGCATATAGTGGTTGGCATAGGTTGGCAGAAAGAAATCCGGTTTAACCTGCTTGATCATCTCTTTGATGTTTTGGGCGTTGCAGTGGCCGCTGGTATGCACATCCATTATATCGCTATGGATCACATTATCGCATTGGCGGTATAGGTTATCTTTTAGGCGCTGGATAGTTCTTTCATTGCCCGGAATGACCGAGGAAGAAAAGATAACGGTATCTTGCTTGCGCACTTTAATAAAGCGGTGGTCGCCGGTGATAATGCGGGAAAGCACAGCGTTGCCTTCGCCTTGCGCGCCGGTGCAAACGATGATTATTTTATTTTCCGGATATTTATGCAGGTCGTTAACAGTGATCAGAGTTTCTTTATCAGCCTTAATATAGCCAAGCTCTTTAGCAATTTCTACGTTCATTTTCATGCTGAAGCCGTCCAGCGCGACTTTCTTGCCGATAGAGCGGGCGTATTCCAAAATGTGGCCTACGCGGCGGATCTGGGAAGAAAAAGTGCCGATAATAACTTTGCCGGTGGCTTCACTGATAAGTCTTTCCAAATTGGCATACATTTCTTTTTCGGTGGTGTGGCTAGGCCTATTATCAACCGCGCCCAAACTTTCCAGCATCAAAACTTTGGGGCTGGGCAGATAGGATAGGTGGTCATAGGAAAGAAACTTGCCGCTGATGGGATCTTTGTCCATTGTCCAGTCGCCCGGATGGATAACTGTGGCGGAAGGAGTTTGCAAAATAACGCCAACTGCGTCCATGATAGAGTGCTCAATATCAAAGAAGCTGATATTAAAATTGCCTAATTTTATTTTGTCCTCGGTTGATTTAACGGGAATAACGTGTAATTTTTTGGCTGAGTTTTTTGCGTAATCTTCCAGGCGTTTTTTAACCAAACAAATAGTCAGGTCGCGGCCGACGATCGGCGGATAGTTTAATTTATCCAGCAAAATAGGGGCGGCGCCGATATGGTCCAAATGGCCGTGGCTGAAAATAACGCCGCGGATATTTTTTTCTTTGCCTTGCAAATAGGAGATATTGGGAATGATATAATCAATGCCCGGCATATCTTCTTCCGGAAATTGCACGCCCATATCCAAAATAACAATGTCTTTGCCATATTCAAAAATCGTCATATTCCGGCCGACTTCTTCTTGTCCGCCCAGAGGGATGATCTTTAAAGTATTTTCTCCTTTACTGACGTATTCGTTTATTCTTTCGTTGCGAGGCTCGTTGTGCCTGGCGCCTCCAGAGTAGCCGCCTCTTTTTTGAGCCGGTCTTTTATTGCCAACGCGGGGCCGGAATCTAGCCGGTCCGCTGCGCCTTGGCGAGTTTGTCTGAGTCATCATAAGTTTTTTTGTATTACTTTTCTGATAGGTGAAAAGCAATTAAAAGCCCTTGCCTTGAGGCGCTTAATAGATAAGAGCGACAGGCGAGTTTTTATAATTTAATTTAAGTTAAAAAGTGTGGGGATGGAGAGATTTGAACTCTCACACCTTGCGGTATACGCTCCTGAAGCGTACGCGTCTGCCAGTTCCGCCACATCCCCAGCGGGAAGACAAGTTTTAGATTATGCTTTTAGCCTGCTATTTCAAATCTTTTAGTTTCTCCCGGATAAATAATATCTTAACGGGACACGAAATATGAACAAACAAAGAAAGCATAATTTAAAACTCGTCCGTGATAGACGCTAGCAAATAGGTAAAAAACAGAGAAGCAAATCCGCTAAAAGCGGCCAGCCCGAGAGGGGCTTTAACTTCAAGTATTATGCGGCCTTACGCCGAGAGGATTACCACTTTTGCTAGTGTATCACATAAATAAACAAAAGTCAATAGCAAATAGGAAGATTCAAAATAATTACTCTTTCAGTTTCTTTTTTAATTCTTCAACCATAGCGACCGGAGTTGGATCGATGCCATACATTAGAGCCAGATAATAAGAAAGCCAATTGCCATAAACTAAAGCCCAGAATATTTTCTCCAGCGGATTTTGGCCGGCAATATCGATGAAGTCAGCTGGCAAACCTTCTTTTTTCAGGAGCTCGGCTGTGATCTCCATCCGTTTTTTAATTCGAGGCAGATCGTCGCTATCGCGCAGAAAGAGCAGGTGGAAAGGCCCCAAGCTTCTGGTCCAGCCAACCATTTCGTTGTGGTTCATCTCCGGAAAGACGTTGCAAAAAGCTGGGATTTTAGTGTTTTCGTTAAAACTGATCTTCCAGCGCATAGCCAAGGCGAAGTTATTTTGCGAAGTGTAGATGATCGGAACTTTATTATGGAGTTTAGCGCAGAATAATTTTGTTTGGTTCTCGAAGCTTGAAGGGTTAACCTTTTCCGGCAAAGAAGATAGAGCGGCTTGCGCGGCCGAGCCCAACAGGCCGTAAGCCATTAAGACTTTTACTATGGCGGATAATTGATAGCCAGACGACATGCGCGGTTGTATGTTTTGAGGGATCTTAACCCAGGGTATTTTATTTTTTTGGAAGAGCTCAGCCATTTGGCCGCCGGAAGTTATGCCGGAAACTTCAATGTTGGCAGCTAAGGCTTTGTCAAAAGCAGCTATGGTTTCTTCGGTATTGCCAGAATAGGAAATGCAAATGACCAGCGTGTTTTGGTCTGCTCCCATAGGCAGGTTATAAGAGCGGTGAATTAAAACAGGAACGGTTGGGGAAAGGGGAGCAAAGCCGGTATCTTGAAAATAAGACAAAAACTCTCCCATTATAGCTGAACCGCCCATGCCGCAAATTAAAACTTTATTAAAAGAGCGGCGCCCTAAATTAAGTTCATTAAAAAAAGTTAGCGGTTCATTCAGTTGGTTGACTGAACTAAGAATGACTGACCTGAAATTAGATTTATCCACCTCCATGGATGTAAGTTAACAAGCGTAATAGTAATAAGTTGTCTATCTTTTTTCGGCAACTTATATGTTCACGCTTATTAGCCAATTGTTTTTATTTGAAGACTCGATGGGTTTCTAAATACCAATGGTTTATTTCAGAAAAGCGGGTAGCCGGCAAATCCAAATATTTTAATTCTATGCCCATAATATCTTTTTGGGCGATCATCAGGGAATCTGGATTAAAAAGGAAAATTGCCGGCAAGTCGCCAACGATAATATTTACGGCCTTTTGGTAGGCTTGTTCCCGGGCGGCTTTATCCAGATTTTCTATCGCTTGGGACAAGAGTTTGTCGACTTCCGAATTATCATATAAAGCCAGATTTAAGCCCGAATCTTTTTTCTGCGAGGAATGCCAGAAATGGAAAAGGTCCGGTTCTTTGCCCAGCACTTCGCCAAAAAGCAAGGCTTGGAAGAGTCGGGGCTTGATGGTTTCGCTTTGGATCTTATCAGTTTCTTTAATGTCGGTTGTGACCTTCACTCCAAGTTTAGTCCATTGGGTTTTGAGAATTTCGGCGATTTTTGACAGTTCTGGCCAATCAATAGTTGTTAAAACGACCTCAAGTTTTTCGTTGGTTTTATTAGCCTCTAGGAATCCGTCGCCGTCTACATCCGCCCAACCAGCCGCGGCTAAAGAGTTCTTGGCGGCTTCCAAGTCAAAATTAAAAGATTTGGTTTGGTCTGAATATCCTGTCATGCCGGGCAGCAACGGAGAAGAAGCAGTTTGGCCATAGCCGCCAAAAATGGTATTTACTATTTCTGTTTTATCGGTGGCCAGCGTTAAAGCCTGGCGCACGGTTTTATCGGCTAAAAACTTATTTTGGCTTTGATTGAAAAACACGGCAAAATAACGCGGCAAGCTGAAAGAGAAGATATTATAATCGGCGCTTTCTTTGCTTTTTAGCTCAAGAAAGTTTTTGGCTGAAGTGAAAGTAAAAACATCAGCCTCACCTTTTTTATAGGCAGTGAAAGCTTCGCTTTCCGATGAGTAAAAATAAAAAGTGATGGTATTGATATAGGGGCGGCCGCCAAAATAATCAGCAAAAGCTTTAAGTTCGATGCTTTTAATAGTGCCGTTCTTGTCTTTTTGCAATTTATTAAATTGGTATGGTCCGGAACCGATCGGTTTCAAGTTCAACTCGCTTAAGGCAAATTGGGATGCGGCGACATTGCTCCAAAGATGCTTTGGCAAAATGCCAAAAGTCAGGTCGTTAAGGAAAGAAGCGTAGACGTTCTTAAGCCGGAAACGAACAACCCGGTCGCTTATTTTTTCTATCTCGACGCCTTGCCAAAGAGAACGTATTGGGCTGCGGAAGTCGGCATTTTGAATCGTTTGGATGGTGAAAATAACATCATCAGCGGTTAAGGGCTGCTCATCTTGCCAGAGAATATTTTCTTTTAAGGTTATTTCGTAAACTTTTCCGTTTTCGCCGATAGCATAGCTTTCCGCCAAGTCATTAACCAATTTTCCTTGGGCGTTATACTTCATTAAGCCCGAAAAGATAATTGCCGATAAGTCTTTATCTGCGTCGTTTATCTGGTTTAAGGCCGGGTTTAAAAATCTGGGCGTGCCGACAATAGCTACATTAATTGAGCCGGCATAATCCGGTTTTACAACAGTTAAACTCAAATAAAGTTGAGAGCCTAAAATTACAAATCCAATTATGGCAGAAGCAACAAGGATGCCTAAGCGATGGCGCTCTGGGCGGTTGGTAACAGAAAAAAATTGCCGCCACTGATTTATTGCCGGCCATTTAAAATCGGCTAACCAAGTATGAAGTTTTTCAAAAAGAGTGCGGATAATAATAAATGATTTTTCGTGTTGTTTGGCGTAGTTTCCTGGGCGGTTTAGCAAGATTCATTGCTTAGCGCGCAGAAAATAATAAGCTTAAAAACGCGAATCGCGCCAAAGCGCGAAATCAAAAAATTAATATTTTGCGGTGATTACAATAGAAGCAATAGCTAAAGCTACGAAGATGATAGACAGGATTATAATTGCGGCAAACAGGACTTTTTCAAAGCCGCGCCGGGCATAATAGGCTGAACCGCCGCTGCCGCCGGTGATGGCGCTGGAACCGGCGCCTCGCTGTTGCAATAAAATAGAAACGATCAGCAAAACAGAAACAACTATCTGGGAAACCGATAAGATATTGGTTAGATTCATAAATTATGTAGTTTTTTTCTTTTTAATAAATAATTCAACCAGCCAATTTACTAAACTAATAATAAGCGTTCCCCAAAAATATGCCCAAAAAGTAGTGATGCTTAATTCCGGAATAACTAAAGAAAGAAGCCAGAGCAAAGCAGCATTAATTATTAAGGTGAAAAGCCCCAGAGACAGAACGATAAGGGGAGCGGAAATCAGTTTTAGGAGCGGCTTTAGGACGGCGTTGAAAAGCGCCAAAAGCAAACCAGCCAATAAAAGCAATTTCCAATCTTGGACTTGATGGGGAAAGTCAAAATCAACAACAAAATAGGCTGCTAAATAAATAGCGAAAGCATTAGCTAAGATTCTGACTAAAAAACGCATCATACGAATAAGATATTAGCATAAACAGGGCCCAGAGTCAACGAACAGCCGACTTATTTTTAATGATCCGGCGTAGGCCCAGAACGCTTTTGCCAGAAACCGCCATTTTCGGATGTTTCTTTTTTAGGCGGCGCTGAGTTTTAGTTTCTAGCTTTTTTTGTAGTATTTCTTCGTTTAAAACTTTTACCATGAAGATGTCGATAATATGATATGGCAAAACGGTGCGCTTCATTGCGGACAGCTTGAAAAGCTAATTGCAACGAAATCGGTAAGGCAATTAGCCTTAAGGCCTTGCTACTATATATAGTATAAATCTCTTCATCTTGTTTCGCCAAGGCAACAATGGCGGTCTTTGGCAGCTGGCTCCTGGCTATAGCGATGGCAGCGTTTAATTGGGCTCGGCCGCCGTCAATTAACATAATATTCGGCAAAGGCCACTCGGCATGGGCAAAGCGCCGGCGTAAAACTTCTTTTAACATGGCAATATCGTTGGCGCCGCGGACAGTTTTAATTTTAAACTTTCGATATTGCGATTTATCCGGTTTTGCTCCTTTGAAAACAACCATTGAACCGACAGCGTTGGTGCCTTGGATATTGGAAATATCATAAGCTTCTATACGGATTTGTTGATTGGCGTAAAGCCGCAAAAATTGGCGAAGCGAGTCTAATGATCGGCGGTAAGCAATTAGAGGCAAACGGTTATTGTGCGCCGGACATAGGTTTAGATGCCACTGCAGGCAGGGTTTGTTATAAGCGTTTTTACAGGTGCGAAAAGGGAAAGCCTTGCGCAAGGCGCGCAGAGTTTGTTTAAGTTCCGTGCCATTAGTAAAAGGGCCTTGGGCTTCGCTGGACAGATTTGCTTTATGGACAATTTTTAACCGCGGCCATTCGTCTCTGGTAAAATCAACCCAAAAATAACTTTTATCATCCCGCCATTGGATATTATATTTGGGAAGATATTTTTTAATTAGTTCATTTTCCAAGATTAAGGCTTCTTTTTCATTGGCGGCGATAACGAAATCAATATTAGCAATCTTTTTTATTAGGTCGCCTTTATAAATATCGCTGTTTTTAGAAAAATGGGACCTTACGCGGTTTTTTATTTTAATCGCTTTGCCCACATATAAAAGACGGCCAGCTTTGTCTCGAAATAGATAAACGCCAGGTTTCTGGGGGAGAGAATTGATTTTAGCGGATAATTTATTGTTCATTAGTCCTACTTTGGCACTTTTAGGAGGGATTTTCAAGCTATTTTTGATTTCCGAGCTATCCTTGACAACAATATTAAAGTAGTGTAGAATATTTAATCCAATAAAGGATGGCTTTTTTACAACAAAATAAAAAAACAGGAGGTATCAGATGGAAGAAGGATTGGTAATTGGAACAAGGTATTTTGATAATAGGGCAGGAAGCTCGCCGGATAAGATCATTGATTTTGCCCAGCGCTCTTCATTGATGGCGGAAAAAGTTATTATTGCGGTCAACGTGGCGGAAGATAAAAGCGGCGCTTGGCAGGCATTGAAAAATCTGCGGTCGGAAAACTTAATTATCATCGGCGTTACGCCGTGGGTAAAGTTTGTGCAACCGATGAATGTATTATTGGACGCAGCGGCCAGCTTTAACGCAAGATATTTTCTTTCTTGTTCGGTTGAAATTAAAATTAACCAACAACAGCTGAATGACCTGATGCTGCATATGGATTCTGGCACTCTTTGTGTCGGTGCTCGTTTGCCGGAGCATGAGTTTTCCGGCGGACACCTGATTGTTGAGGGCTCGGGAAGCACTATTCCTTGGAATACGTGCTGTATCTGGAATCTGGAAAAGTTTTCTTTGGTGGGTTTTCCTTTAGCAGGAGACGCAGCCTTTAGCCTAAACAGAAAAATGGCCGGAGTGGAAGAATTAACAGCTTTAGCAGTTATGCAAAAACTTTATGGCACCAGCGGTTTCAAGGCCAAGTTAATAGAAATAGCGGGAATTAAATGGGAAACAGAATTTGCTGATAATCCCGATCGTCGAGTTGCTCATTTGCAGAAGATCGCTTCTAAGCGCGAACGGCCGGGCGAACAATTAAAACGCTTGGGTTTGTCAGCGCCGGAAGTGCAGCATATTGCTCGGCAATAACAACAAGCTTTTATTGAGGAGGAAATAATGAAAGCAATAAAAGATGTGGTGGCAATAACGCCGGTCTGGAACGAGCCACTAGGAATGATTCAGGGCTTTTTAGAAAGCGTGGAGCAGGTAAAGAAGAAGTTGGTTGGGCAGGGCATTGCCTTCCGCCATTTCTTTTTGAATGATTGTGCGCTTAATCTTTTAGGTGGATACCCAACCCTTGTTGAGCACAATGATAATAAGGGTTTAGCCCTGACTTTAATTGACGGCTATCAAGCGGTTATTGATTTTAATCCTCAGCCGGACTTAATTGTCAGGTTGGATTGCCAGGAACACAACCCTGCAATGATTAGCGATATAGTTGATATCTTTTCCCATTCTCAAGCTCAGGCAGTTTTTTTGCCGGTTTGGTATTGGGTTGAAGGGCAAAATCGCCCGGCAATGAAAAACATCGCTGCTATGATGGTCGAGTTTACAAAAGCTCTGTCGCCGATCAGAAAAGAGGTGGTCTACGAGACTTTTAACCAAAAGTTTCCTCTTGGCTACCAGGCGTTTCGATTCGAAGCATTGCAGGCAATCTTTCCTGAACTTGAAAGAGGAATAAAAATCTTTAAGGAAAGAACGGGAAAGCCGGCAACTTGGGGATTGGACCTTTTAACAATTTTAATTGCGGCTCATCATTATCCCAAAGCCATAGATTTCATCTTTGGCGGCTGGTCGAATCCTTGGCTTCAAAATAGAAGCCATGATAAAATCGAGGCGCAAAAACAAAAAGCCAAAATGATGATTGAGGTAGCGGGAGACTTAGGAATCCCGATAATTGAAGAACAAGATTAATTTCAAAGCCGGAAGCCAAAATGGTTTCCGGCTATATTTTTATCTAGTATAGGTATGTTAAGATAAAAACATAATTTAGTTAAAAGAGGGGGAATATATGTATTGGTTTCTATTATCTTTAGGTTCGGCCCTAAGCAAATCGTTTGCCGATGTTTCCGCCAAGCGCGTGATGGCGCAGATGGGGGAAATCGCGGCTGGCTGTGTGGCGCGGGGATTAGTGGCTTTTTTTGCGCTAATGATCGTGCTGTGGCAGGGTTTCCCGGTTATCGGGCCGGGTTTTTGGAGGGCGGCGCTGATTAGCGGCGCCATAAATGTTATTACGACTTTTTTAACTTTGCGGGCGTTAAAGAATGGAGAACTTTCGCTAGTAGCGCCAATATTGGCCTTGAGTCCGATATTTCTTTTATTGACTTCGCCGATCATTAATAGCCAATACCCGACATTTTTGGGAGCGATTGGCATGTTGATGAGCGTTGGTGGGATTTATACCATGAAAGTCACGGAGAAAAAATTAGGATGGCTGGAGCCGATAAAAGCCCTTTGGCGAAGCAAGGGAGTCAAAGAAGCGTTATTGGTAGCCTTTCTTTATAGTATCTCGGCCAATTATGATTCTATCGGAGCAAATAATTCGTCGCCGTTTTTCTTTATTTTGGCAGTGAACTTATTTATTTTTATTTGTTTCTTGTTGCCGGCTTTGGCTAAGAAAGGATTTTTCCGGTCAACTTGGGAAAACAAAAAAGGCTTATCGCTGATGTCGATTTTTATGACCAGCGAAGTCGGTTGCCAATTTACGGCTTTTGAAATGGCGATAGTTCCTTATGTTATATCTGTGAAAAGGACCAGCGCTATTTTCTCGGTTCTGTGGGGAAAACAATTCTTTAAGGAGGAAGAGTTCAAAAATCGCCTTATTGGCGCAATTATCGTGGTGGCCGGTTTGGTAATTATTAAATTATTTGGTTAGAGAGTAAAAATATTCAAGAGCTCGAGCGCAGAAGCGTTCGGGCTCTTTTCATTTGGCCGGATTTCGTGTATAATGTTCTGGTTATGAAAGATGATTTTATAAAGATAAAAGGAGCTAGAGTCCATAATTTAAAAAATGTTTCTTTGGAAATACCAAAGAACAAGCTCGTGGTGATTACGGGACTTTCGGGCTCCGGAAAAAGTTCTCTGGCGTTTGACACTATCTATGCTGAAGGCCAGCGGCGATATGTTGAAAGTTTATCCGCCTACGCGCGGCAGTTTTTGGGCGTGATGGACAAGCCCGATGTTGACTCTATAGATGGCTTATCGCCGGCGATTGCGATCGACCAAAAAAGCGTTTCTAAAAACCCGCGTTCGACCGTTGGCACAATCACGGAAATCTACGACTACATGCGTTTGCTTTTTTCCCGCGTAGGCAAGCCTTATTGCCCCGATTGCGGGCAAATTATTTCTCGCCAAACCCCCGGTTTTATTGCCGAGCAAATATTAAAATATCCCGCGGGTGAGCAAATTATGATTTTAGGTTCCTTGGTGAGCGCTAAAAAAGGCGAACACAAAGGAGTTTTGGAACAGGCGCAAAAGGCCGGGTTTGTTAACGTGCGCGTTGATGGAATTGTTCATCGCTTGGAAGAAGCTATGGAGCTGGAATTGGATAAACAAAAAAAGCACAGCATTGAAATAGTGATAGACCGAGTGGCTGTGCCAGCTAAAAACGATAAGGATGAGCGGGCTAGAATTATTGATTCCATAGAAACAGCGCTAAAAGTGGGCAAAGGAATGATGGTTGTAAATAAATGGTCGGATAATCAAGCGGCCAAAAAATCTCAAAATGATTCTGTTTTTTCCGAGCTCTTTGCTTGCAAGCAATGCGGCTTATCTTTGCCGGCAATTGAACCTCGGCTGTTTTCATTTAACAGCCCTTTTGGGGCGTGCCCGGAATGCCAGGGCCTGGGCAGTAAATTGGAAATTGACCAGAAATTGGTTATGCCAAATCCGCGTTTAACTTTGGCCGAGGGAGCAATTCGGCCTTGGGCCACGGCTTCGCACCGGGTAGGGCGGCAAGGGTATTACTATTGGCTCATCAGTAAATTAGCCGAATCAGCCGGTTTTTCTTTAAATACTCCGGTTGGGGATTTGCCCAAAGATGTAATTAAAAAAGTTTTATACGGCGATCCAAAAAACGATTATGAAGGCGTGATCCCAAACTTAGAGCGGCGCTGGAAAGAAACAGATTCTGATTTTGCGCGCGCGGAAATTGAAAAATATATGCTGATAAGGCAGTGCCCGTCCTGCCAGGGAACGCGCTTAAAGAAAGAAGCCTTGGCGGTTAAGATAAATAAAATAAATATTTCCGATATATCGGAGATGAGCATTGGCGAGGCGAAAAAATATTTTACTGAACTAAGTTTATCTGCGAACGACCAGGAAATTGCCAGGCCCATCGCAAAGGAAATTATTAAACGCCTAAACTTTCTAATTGATGTTGGCTTGGATTATTTAACTATTGGCCGGGAATCGACCACGCTGTCGGGCGGCGAAGCGCAGCGGATCAGGCTCGCCACGCAAATTGGCTCGGGCCTAGCCGGAGTGGTTTATATTCTGGATGAGCCGTCTATTGGTTTGCACCAGCGGGATTTGGCAAGATTAATTGCCACTTTGGAGCAACTGCGCGACTTGGGCAATACAGTAATCGTGGTTGAGCATGATGCTCAAACTATTTTGGCGGCTGATTGGGTGGTTGATGTAGGTCCGGGAGCCGGGGTGCATGGGGGAAAAATAATTTTTGCCGGCACCCCAGCGCAACTTTTAAGATCCGATTGTTTAACCGGGCAATATTTGTCGGGCAAGAAAACGGTCGGTGAAAACAATAATAAGAAAACATCGCATTTGTGGGGAGAGGGTAATAAGGCGCCAGCAAACGCCTATTTGGAAATTATCGGCGCTACGGAACACAATTTAAAAAATATCGACGCTAAAATCCCGTTGGGCAAGTTCGTAGCGGTGACAGGAGTTTCTGGCTCGGGCAAAAGTTCGTTGGTTAACGATATTCTAGGCGCAGCTTTGACTCGCGATTTTCATGGCGCGCATAGCCAGCCGGGAGAGCATAAACAAATTATTGGCACGGATAATTTAGATAAAGTGATTATTGTTGACCAATCGCCGATCGGCCGCACGCCGCGCTCGAATCCCGCCACTTATACCGGCATTTTTAGCCCGATTCGCGATATTTTTTCCCAGACCCAAGAAGCCAAAATCCGGGGATACCAAGCCGGCCGGTTCAGCTTTAATGTTAAGGGCGGGCGATGCGAAGCGTGCGAGGGAGACGGCGTGAAAAAAATCGAGATGTATTTTCTGCCCGATGTTTATATTGAATGCGAAGAATGCGGCGGCCAACGGTATAACAAAGAAACACTGGAGATAGAATACAAAGGAAAAAATATTGCCCAGGTTCTAGCGATGTCGGTGGATGAAGCTTATGATTTTTTTAAAAACATTCCGGCGTTGGAAGTAAAATTACGCACGTTAAAAGATGTGGGATTGGGCTATATGAAATTAGGCCAATCTTCGACCACGCTTTCGGGTGGCGAAGCGCAGCGAATTAAATTAGCGTCGGAATTGGCGCGCCGCGATACGGGCCGAACCTTATATATATTAGACGAGCCGACAACAGGCCTGCATTTTGACGATATCCGGCGATTATTAAATGTTTTGCGAGAACTTGTCAAGAGGGGTAATTCTGTGCTAGTAATTGAGCATAATTTGGATGTTATTGGCAGCGCTGATTGGGTGATAGACCTAGGGCCGGAAGGCGGCGCTAAAGGCGGCTATATTGTGGCCCAGGGAACGGTTAATGAGATCATAAAGAGCAAAAAAAGCTACACCGGTAAATATTTGAAAAATCAATAAGTTTTTTAAAAATTGAATAAGCGATTAGGATCAAATAATTCTTTTTTAAGGAGAGCTTTATGAAAAAGAAACAGAAAAAGCTTCGGCGGAAAAGAGTGAGGGCGATCCAGAAAAAAAGAACAAAGGAGAACTTGGCCTACAAAAAAGCCAAGCTTCAAAGAAGGGCCCTAGAAGAGTTAAAAGAAAAGATGCGGCCAACAAGCGACACCTCGATTAAGGCTCCAGAAAAGCCGGAGGCACTCAAAGTTATAGTCGTTGGCAATAATTTGTCTCCATCGGCTTTATCCTTTTTGAATCTGACAGACGCGTTGAAAGTTAATGGACTTATTCCGGTGGAATTGGAAGCTCAGCCAGAAGAAAATAAAATAAAAGATATAGCGAACATGATATTTTTAGAAAACAAAAAAGGAAGGGCATAATTATGTTCGAGTATTTTAAAAACCTAAAGAACCAATGGCCGGTTAAAGAAGAAGAGAGGATATCTGTTTTGCAGCTGAATCAAATTATCGAAAGAGAGGAAAAACTTTATTCCGCTAAGAATAATTTTCATAATAATGCTTATTATGGCAAGCATTATTCTTTCAAAGACCATCTTCACAGAATGAATAAGGCGAAAGAAGAAAGGGATAGGATCTACTCCAAGATAAACGACAGGCGGCGAAGAGCCCTTTTCCCTTTTTTGCCGGAGATCATACTTGCTAAACCTCGTAGCCGGCGGGTAAGGATGAGAGCTGAAGAAATCCGGTATCAAGACGAAGACAATGAGCGTTAACCGTATTTTTCTTTTTATGATTTTAGAAAGGAGGAAAAAATGCCAAAAGGAGATATTAGTCATGTGCTTAGGAGTCTAAACAGGATGGTTAAAAAAAGCCGAGAAAAGATGAAGAAGAGCCCTTTGTTGGCATTAAACGAGATTCCGTCTACGAATCAAGTAAAAGAATTAAAGCGGGCAGTCAAAGGATTAAATGATATCCATAAAACCATTATGCGGCTGGCGGCCCACAGTCGATAAAGATTATTTCCCCGTTGGAAAACCAGCGGGGATTTTTATTTGCTTTGACCAAAGGCGGTTTTTGGTGTTAAGATTCGAATATCTTTTATTAAAAATATGGGTTTTTGCGCTACTATTTTATCCCAGATATGTTTTGGCCTTGCTAGCCAATTTTTAGTTTACGTTGCCATTGCTTTGGCGATGATATTGGAAGGCGAGATTTTTTTGTTGGTAGCCGGTTCCTTAGTCCATTTTGGGTTGTTAGATTTTTGGCCACTGGTCGCGGCGGCAATTTTAGGCACTTGGCTGAGCGATATTATATGGTATCAAATAGGGTCCAGGTGGGGCGAGAAGTTTATTAGGCGTTTTGGAAAATGGTTTTTTATCACGCCGGAACGTTTTTTAAAAATGCAAAAAGTTATCTGGGAAAGCGGTTCCTGGTTTATTTTGATATCGAAGTTCTCTTATGGGTTGAACCATCTTTTTATGATAACGGCCGGGTCGGTAAAATACGGATTTAAAAAATTCCTAAAATACCAATTGCCGATCTCGGCTATTTGGGCTATGGCTTTTGTTCTTTTAGGCAAGGTCTTTGCCTTAAGCCTGAACGTGGTGCATAAAGATATTAAAATAATTGGCATAGGAATATTGATTTTAGCCGGTTTGCTCCTGTTGTCAGAGCGATTAATTAGCCGCAAGTTCTTTGCTAAGGTTAACGAGAAAAATGAGACCGAGGAAAAACAGAAAGAGGGGGTTGACAGGAGCCTTTAAATCGTTAAAATACAATAATGCAATTAAATTAGCAGTCTTGATGAAAGAGTGCTAACATATAAATAATAATTATAAAAACATATGAAAATAAAACCATTAGCCGATAGAGTTTTAATAGAGCCTATCTCCGCTGAGGAGATAAAAAAAGTTGGCAAGATCAATTTGGTCATGCCCCAAACCATGGATAAAGAGCGGCCGGAACAGGGCAAGGTGGCGGCAGTTGGTGCTGGCAAGATCAATAAAGACGGCAAGTTGATTCCCATGAGCGTTAAAAAGGGCGATACCGTTTTATTTACCAAATATGGGCCTAACGAAATAAAGGTTGACGGCAAAATATATTTGATTGCAGAGGAAAAGGATATATTAGCTATCTTAGAATAATAATAGTATGGCTCCCGCTTTAATTTTGCGGGGTAAGCCAGGGCAGGCCGCTGCGCCCAAAAAAGTATGAGCTATTCGCTCACGCAGCCTGCAGAGATTAATTTTTTAAAAATAAACTTAAATATTTTACGGGCTAACGGGTGGCAAAATTAGAGCGGGATGCTCATTTTTGTACCTGCTCGCTAGGCTCGCAGACAAAAATGGCAAAACAAATTCTTTTTGATGAAAAAGTCAGGCGGTTATTAAAAGCCGGTGTAGATAAATTAGCTAATACCGTTAAGGTCACTCTGGGCCCGAAAGGCCGCAATGTGGTATTGGATAAGGGTTATGGTGCGCCGCATATCACTAATGACGGTGTTTCTATCGCTAAGGAAATCGAGCTGGAAGACAAGTTTGAAAATATCGGCGCTTCTATTGTTAAAGAAGTAGCGACTAAGACTAATGATATTGCGGGCGATGGCACCACTAGTGCCACAGTTTTAGCGCAAGCGATAATTGCGGAAGGCTTTAAAAATGTGGCGGCCGGCGCCAGCCCCTTGGCAATTAAGAATGGCTTGCAAAAAGGGTCGGAGGCGGTTATTGAAGCTTTAAAAAAACTTTCCAAGACCATTGGCAATAAAGGAGAAATTGAACAGGTAGCAACCATTTCGGCGCAGGACGCGGAAATTGGCGGGATGCTAGCTGATATTATGCATGAATTAGGCAAGGATTCGGTTATTACAGTTGAAGAGTCGCAGACCTTCGGCTTATCCAAAGAAGTGGTTGAAGGCATGCAATTTGATAAAGGCTATGTTTCTCCTTATATGGTGACCAACACCGAACGGATGGAAGCGGAATATGAAGACCCGTTCATTTTGATTACCGATAAAAAGATCTCTTCATTGCAAGAAATGATTCCGGTGATCGAAAAAATCGCTAAGGCTGGCAAAAAAGAGATGGTGATCATTGCGGAAGACTTGGACGGCGATGCTTTAACGACTTTAGTGCTTAATAAATTGCGCGGCACTTTTAATGCTTTGGCGGTGAAGGCGCCGGGTTTTGGCGACCGGAGAAAAGAAATGTTGCAAGACATTGCTATTTTGACCGGTGGGCAAGTTATTTCCGATGAAGTTGGCTTGAAGCTGGAAAACGTTGAGCTCAAAATGTTGGGCCGGGCTAGAAAAGTTGTTTCTACTAAAGAGAGCACAACGGTTATAGAGGGCAAGGGCAACAAAAAAGAAATTGATGCACGCATCGCGCAGATCAAAAATGAGTTAGCTAAATCAACTTCGGAGTTTGATAAAGAAAAATTGCAAGAGCGTTTGGCAAAATTGGCCGGCGGGGTGGCAGTGATCAAAGTTGGCGCAGCCACGGAAGTGGAAATGAAGGCCAAGAAAGATAAAATTGAAGATGCGCTAAATGCAACTAAAGCCGCAGTGGAAGAAGGAATCGTGCCGGGTGGCGGCGTGGCGTTAGTGCGGGCTTTGGCAGCGCTAGACAGCGTTAAAGTTAACGATGAAGAAAAGATCGGCGTTAAAATCCTGAGGCGGGCGCTGGAAGAACCGCTGCGACAAATCGCGCAAAACGCAGGCAAAGACGGCGCGGTAGTGGCGGCAGAAGTCAAAAAAGGCAGCGGGGGATTTGGCTATAATGCGGCAACCGATGAATACGAAGATCTAATCAAAGCCGGAATTATTGACCCGACTAAAGTGGTGCGTTCGGCCCTGGAACATGCGGTTTCAGCGGCGGCAATGCTCCTAACCACGGAAGCCGTGGTGACAGATCTGCCAAAGAAAGATTGCAATTGCGGTGATGGGCACGCAGGAATGCCGGGCGGTATGCCGGGCATGGGCGGAATGGATATGGGCTACTAATCTAGGTGATAATAAAAAGCGCTTCGATAATCGGGGCGCTTTTTGGTTAACCCCACTCTTTTTATTTGTCAAACACATTTTTTTTGACTATAATCTGGTTAAGATATTAGGCAACACGGAGAGGTCGCATAGAGGCCGAGTGCGCTCGCTTGGAAAGCGGGTATACCGCAAGGTATCGAGGGTTCGAATCCCTCCCTCTCCGCAGCGAGCAAGTGAGTAAGGAGAGGTGCAAGCCAACTGCTTGGCTTGCACAAGGGATTCGAAGGGCGCGAGTGGGCGCAGCGCCCCGGCTTGAGTCGGAGCGAAAGGAATCCCTCCCTCTCCGCAGCGAGCAAGGAGAAGAGCGAAAGGAACCCTTCATCTCTGCTAAGTTTTATATTTGCTAAGGGTTATATTTTATGGTCAAGACGATACTTTTTATAATCTTTGGTGTCCTATTGTTTATATTGTTTGTTTATTTTGCGGTTTTTGGGCGCGCTCTTAACCAGCAGGAAAATCATATTGGCATTATTTTTGCCTTGCCAGAAGCAATATTCTCTTCAAGCGCTGTTCGCATTGACAGCCAAGCGTATTTAACGCGAAACTCCGCTTTTTTTATAAAAAAAATGGAGGAAGAAGGATTTAACTATTTTGAGCAGCTGGGCGCCGGCTATATTTTTAAAAAGGAAGGGGAAAGCTATACTTCCATTAGCCGCATGTATTCATCATATTTTATGATTTTTTCTTGGCCATTAAAAAATTAAGAAAAAAACAAATATGAATATCGTATCAATGAATAAAATAAAGTGGGCGGCGAGAATTAGCGCCGTGGTCGTTTTCGCTTTTATTTTTCCTTTTTATATCGGTTATGGGATTCCGGTGCCAAATGCCGCATTATCGTTTTTTGAGAATGTCTGGATAGTAATTATGCCTTTATTTTTGATTGGTTTGATAATCGGCTGGAAATGGGAAAAAATCGGAGGATGTTTAGTAGTTGCCCCTATTATTTTTGGTTTCTTGGTTTCTCTGTTCCTTTGGGAATCTACGAGTTTCATTATGGCTCTTCCCTTAATACCAGGTTTTTTATACTTGATCTACGGCTATAAAAAATAATTAGCAGCCTATTAATAATTAATAATAAAAATATGAATGAAAAAAATGCCATTGCGGTTCGTCTAGCGCGGTTTATGGCTTAGGCCTGATCGGCGCAGCAGTTTATTATATTTCTGCTGCCCAAGGATTTTGGCCAAGCGTAGTTGGTTTTTTAAAGGCTTTGGTTTGGCCGGCCTTTTTGGTTTATGATGCCTTAAAATATTTGGGAATGTAATTGCGCGTATTAAAAATAACCTAAAATAAAACTATGAAGACAAGATGTTTTATTATTATAGCCATTATAATCGCTGTGGTGGCTATTGCTCTTTATTTTATTCTAAAGCAGCCGGCGATGGCGCCAGAGGGGCCTGAAGAAGGCATAGCGGCAACCGAATCCAGCCAGCCAGGAATGATGACGGTTAACGAAGCCTTGGCAGTCGCGCAAGCCAGCGATTGCTTAAAGGAAGGCCGGACCATTAACGAGACGGGGGAGATTTTTTATAACGATAACTCTAAAACCTGGTGGTTTGACCTAAAGGCGGATAAAGCCGGTTGCAGCCCGGCTTGCGTGGTAAGCGAAAATAAGACGGCGGAAATTAATTGGCGATGCACGGGAGCAATTATTCCGGATGAATCCAATGAAAATGCCATAAAACAGATCTTAGCCGCCAAATATCCTAAATACGCCCAAACTTTATCAGTTAAAATAAGCCAAGAAGCAGAAGACTTTGCGCGCGGCAGCGTAAGTTTTGCTCCGGGCGCCCCAGGCGGACTATTTTTAGCTGCTAAAGTTAATGGCCAATGGCAAGTTGTTCATGACGGCAACGGCCAAATCCCTTGCACCTTATCTTCTTATGGCTTTCCGGCGAACATGCTGGCTGATTGCGCTAAATAAATAGTAAAAACAGAATACCTGATTTTCTTGTAAAATCACCTTATTTGGCGTATAATTGCGCTGAAAAGAGAACCTAATTTAAGTTAAAAAACATGAATAAAACTTTACACCGTTCCCAGACAGACAAGATTATCGCCGGCGTTTGCGGTGGTTTAGCTGAATATTTCGACATTGATTCGACCATTGTCCGCTTGCTTTTTATTTTAGTGGTGGCGTTGGGCGGGTCGGGCTTATTGATATACCTGGCGCTTTGGCTGATCATGCCAAAAAGCATTCATCAATCGGCGGTTATTAACGAAGAAAAAGTTAAAGAGTTCGCTTCCGAGATAAAGGAAAAAGTTAATGATTTGCGCGAAGAGTTTAAAAAGGACGAGCCCGTAAAAAAAGATAAGCATCGTGGCGGATTTTTTGGCTGGTTATTGATAGTTTTGGGGATTGTTTTTTTGGCTAATAATTTTATGCCGTTTTGGCTGCGCGCACAGATGGTCAGTTTCTGGCCGTTAATCCTGGTTTTTATCGGGCTGGTAGTAATAGCTGGGCGAAATAAATAACTTTTAAAATAAGGAGATATTATGAAAAAAATCATATTTTTTATAATCATAGTTTTGGTCGCCGGCTGGGTTTTGCAAAATTACACAAGCTTTAAGGCAATCGATTACGCTAAAGACTATTGGCAAAAAATTGATTGGTCTAAATTAAATATTTTTTCTGATGACAAAGCAACAGCCGATCCGGAAAAGCAGCTTAATATTTTTATCAGGGACGGAAAATTTGTTCCTAATTTAAGCGCAGTTAACGCCGGAATTAAAATAACCTGGCTTAACGAAGACACAAAAGCTCATACTATAACGGGAGAAGGCTGGGGCAGCGGCGAAATTGCGCCTAATAAAGCTTATAGCAAAACTTTTGATGTGGCGGGGGATTATAAATACCATTGTTCCCTCTATCCCAGCCTGACCGGCGAAATAATTGTGAGATAAAATAAAAAATCATGCATCAGGAACCATGAAGAAGGTCTATAATTCATGATTTCTGATCCATACTTCATGTCCGACGGCGCTGTTGATCAAATCAAGCAGAAGCTCGATGTTTTGGAAGTGTTGGGTGATTATATAAAATTAACCAAGGCTGGCCGAAACTATAAAGCGAGATGCCCTTTTCATGCCGAGCGATCGGCTTCTTTTATGGTTTCGCCTGAGCGCCAGATCTGGCATTGTTTTGGCTGCGGATTAGGCGGTGATATTTTTGGTTTTATAATGAAGATCGAGGGGATAGAGTTTGGCGATGCCCTGCGGCTCCTGGCACGCCGGGCCGGAATAACTTTAAAAAAGCAAGATCCTCAGATCCAGTCCCAGAAAAAAAGCTTGTATGAAGTTTGCGAATTAGCGGCTAAGTTTTTTGAGACGCAGCTCCATAAAACCGCTGCCGGCCAAAAAGCTTTGGAATATTTATTGGGGCGGGGCATGAAGCCGGAAACAATAAAAGAATGGCGGTTGGGTTGGGCTCACGATGATTGGCGGGCATTATACGATTTTTTAAAATCAAGGGGATGCAAAGAGAGCGAGATTTTGGGTGCAGGCTTAGCAGTAGAAAAAGAACAAGGAGCCGGGCCGGGGAAATATTATGATCGGTTCCGCAGCCGGATAATTTTTCCAATTTCAGATAGTCAGGGGCAAATAATCGCTTTTGGCGGCCGGATCTTTGGCGAGGCGGCTAAAAAAGAAGATATGGCCAAGTATTTAAACTCGCCCCAGACTCCGCTATATGATAAAAGTAATGTTCTTTTTGGGCTAAACAAGGCTAAGAATGATATCCGCGTTAAGGACTCGTGCGTTATCGTTGAGGGCTATATGGACCTGATAATGTCTCATCAAGCGGGAATCCAAAATGTAGTGGCTTCTTCGGGCACGGCTTTAACCGAAAGCCATTTGAATATTATTGGCCGCTATACCAAAAACTTAGCCATGGCGTTTGATTCTGATGAAGCGGGAAATATGGCCACGCGCCGAAGCATTGACCTGGCGATGCGGCGGGATTTTTCTGTTAAAGTTATTTTGATGGAAGAAAAAGATCCGGCCGATATTGTTAAAAAAGACCCGAAAGAGTGGCTAAAGATAATTGAGGGCGCCAAAAGCATAATGGATTTTTATTTTTCGTATGCTTTTGCCAGGCACGATGCCAAATCACAAGAAGGCAAGCGAGAGATAAGAAAGATCCTGTTAACGGCGATAAAATCTTTAGCCAGCAAAACCGAACAGGGCGAATGGTTAAAAGAATTAGCGCGGCGCTTGCGGGTGGACGAGCGGGATTTGATGGCCGATATGCAAAAGATAAAATTGGAAGAACCGGAGATTAGCAATTCAAATGGCCAAGCAGAACAAAGAATCCAGGCAAAACCTCGCTTAGAGGGGTTGGAAGAAAGGTTTCTAGGCCTTTGCCTGAATTATCCGCAGCATTTTTCTGAGATCGAAATAGGAGAAGAAGATTTTCAAAACGAAGACTTAGCGCAGATATTCAAAGAATTAAAAAAATTGTTAGGCAATAAAAAAGACGGGGAGTTGCTGGACGCTTTAAAAAAGGCTTTAAAGCCGGAATTAAAAATAAAGATAGATTATTTGTCTTTTCAAATAGAATTGCACGAAAGGACGGAAAAAGATATCATTCAGGAAATAGCGTCTTGTTTCAGCGAATTGAAGCTTTTGCGCTTAAGAAATAAATTAACCGAATTGAGTTTTGATATAAAAGAGGCCCAGCAGGCCGAAGATAAGTCTAAATTGGAAAAACTTTTAAAAAAATTCCATCAGACTTCCGCCGACTTAACTAAATTAATAAACTAAATTAAAATGCCAAAAAACAAGAAAAAAGCCAGCGGAAAGAAAAAGAACAAAAAAACGGCTAAAAAGACAATCCGCAAGGCAAAAGGCAAGAAAATCATAAAAAAGAAAAAAGCCGGCAAACCGCGCCGATCAAAAAAACGGGCATCGCAACCTTTGTTTTCTGTTGAAAAAGTGGATTCTTTGGTTAGCCGGGGCAAGCAGCGCGGTTTTATTACCGAAACGGAAATTATCCATTTCTTTCCTAATATTGAACAGGATATAGACGGCTTGGAAGAGCTTTATAAGAAATTAGAAGGCGCCAACATTAAAATTGTCGAATCTGGCGATTTAATCGAGACTCCTCCGCCAGCCGACGCAGCGCCGGTGAAAGATAAGGATTTGTTGCGCGGTTTGGACCACACGGTTCTGGATTCGGTCCAGATGTATTTGCGGGAAATTGGCCGGGTGCCATTGCTTAAATCAGAAGAGGAAATCGAACTAGCTAAACAAAATGAAAAGGGCAATGAGGCGGCCAAGCAGCGCTTAACCAGTGCCAATTTAAGATTAGTGGTTTCGATCGCCAAGCGGTATGTTGGCCGGAGCGCCAATTTAACTTTATTGGACTTGATCCAAGAGGGGAATATCGGTTTATTCAAAGCAGTGGAAAAATATGATTGGCGGCGCGGCTATAAGTTTTCAACTTACGCTACTTGGTGGATTCGCCAAGCGATCACTCGCGCCTTAGCGGATCAAAGCCGGACTATTCGCATTCCCGTGCATATGGTTGAAACTATTTCCAAATATACTCAGGTTAAGCGCCGGTTAATCCAAGATTTGGGCCGCGAGCCTTTGCCGGAAGAAGTGGCCATGGAAATGGGCATTGAAGTAGAAAAAGTCCGCCAAATCATGAAAATATCCCAGGAGACGGTTTCTTTGGAAGCGCCGGTTGGGGGGGATGAAGAAGATTCAACGCTGGGAGAGTTTATTGAAGACGAAAAAACAATTTTGCCCCATCATTCCGCCGCCAGGCGCTTGCTTAAAGAACAATTGGACAGTATCTTAATAGACTTGGCGCCGCGGGAACAAAAAATATTAAAAATGCGTTTTGGTTTGGAAGACGGCGTAACGCATACCCTAGAAGAAGTTGGCAAAGAGTTTGGCGTCACGCGTGAGCGCATTCGGCAAATTGAAGCTAAAGCCTTGGATAAAATCCGCGTGCACGGCAGTTCAAAGAAATTAAAAGGATATTAATATGTTTTTAGATATATTACTTATATCGTTAATTGCGATTTTTTTAGCGGCGGCATTTTTGTTTACTCTTTTGCCGTTGGTTGTGCCCGGCATAATTTTAACGATTATTGCGGCGGTTATCTTTATTTTTTGGAAGGGGCTGGCGGCGTTGGGCTTGATCAACTTGATAATTATTTTAGCGATGGGGCTGGCTTATCTTTTGATCGATTGGTTTGGCGGGGTGCTTGGCGCGCAGAAGTTTGGCGGCTCAAAATATAGCGCCTGGGGCGCGATTATTGGCGGGATACTAGGCATACCTTTTGGCGGCCTCCTTGGAGTAATAATAGGAACAATTATTGGCGCGGCTGCTTTTGAGCTAATCTTTGACCGGGCAGAAGTAAAAAAGGCTTTAACAGTTGGTGCCGGCGCCGGTATTGGATTTTTACTTGGTTCGGTTGGTAAAATAATAGTAGTCGCTGTTGCCACCATTGCTTTTTTGTGGGGTGTTTGGAAATAATTTTTGAAAAAGAAAAAGGCTTCAATTTTGAAGCCTTTTATTTTTGGGCGGGGAGGGAACGCGGCGGCGGATGGATTTTTGGCCCACCTTGCGGGTTTCCGCAATTTATCCCTTTTGGCTACTGAAAATATGAGGAAGTAGCCGTTCTCCTTGCTCTGTCCGTAAGGACAGGAATCGAATATTTTTAGCAAGCTAATAAAAACAGCTTGCTAACCCTCCTTTTTTCGACCCCGCTTTTTTAAAAAGCTTACTTTTTTATCTTCGAGATGTCAACTATATTGAAAAAATATTTTTTTGTGATATACTAATAATGTTTTTAATCTTCCGCGATAGCTCAACGGTAGAGCAGCTCCCTGTTAAGGAGTTGGTTCCAGGTTCGAATCCTGGTCGCGGAGCCAATAAAAATCACCAATGTTTAATTGGTGATTTTTTAATACCAGGGCCAGACATTAGAACTTTTGAAAAAAAACTGATAGAATAGTCTTATGAAAATTGATAGAAAAAAAATTACAATTATTGTAGGAATAGAGCTTTCTCTAGCGTTAATTTTTTTCATAGGCGCAGATTGGGCTAGCGAGAGCGTTCATAGATTTTTCCATAGCTACTTTGCTGATATTGCGCTACCTTTTGGTTTTTATTTTCTTCTTATCCCAAATGAGGACACCTTCTTGTTTCTGCGGCCGTGGCATAATAAAGCGCTGTCTGTCTTTCTGCTTGTATCAACGTCTGAAATGCTTCAATATTTCGGCATTTATGCTTTGGCGACCGTTTTCGACCCTATTGATTTTGTGATGTATGCAGGTGGGGTGCTCCTGGCGGCATTAGTAGATACAAAATTGATCTCAAAATACTATCCTGCGATGCATTTAGCCAATAGGTTCTAACGGCTTCCACGATGTGGAGCTAGCGACTTTAGTTAGATTTTATCAGTGTCTTTTTTGGCCCGGGTTGGACGCCCGAGCTTTTTTTGATATAGTTCTTATATGAAAGATATCACTCTCCATGCCAAGTGGCTTATCAAGGCTCCGCTAAAGGAGGTATTTAACATAATAACTGACCTTGAAAAATGGCCTGAAAGTTTTCCAAAAGTCGCCGAATCGGTACGGATTATTGAAAGAAAAGGAGATTATTTACAAATAGAAGCCATAGTGAAATCTTTTGGAAGCAAGTTTCCTGTTAAGATGAGAACCCAAATTCTTCCTGAAAAGGGATTTATTTCAGACAATGAAAACCCTAAATTCGGGGTCTCCGGGCATGAAGAGTTTTTGCTCTCGGAAAACCAGGAAGGAACTATGATCGACTATACATATCAGGTTTTAATCCATAAAACTTGGCTTCGCATTATTGCTAAGCCCCTAATTGGCTGTTATTCCATGAAGTACTGGGAGAAAGCCGTTATTGATCAGCTCAGAAAGCTAGTTGAGAGGTAGCTATTTAAATATGAAAATAATTAAAATCATACTTTCAATTTTTGCGATATTATTTGGGGTTTTTATTATTGTTTATGGAGGATATGGCGATAGTTCTGGAGCTCAAGGGCTCGGAGTTTTGGTAATGGTTTTTGGCATTATTGGTTTAATAAAAAGCAGAAAAAACAGCTAAAATAGTTTTTAAAATATTTTACGACCTAACGCTTTATGTTAAAAGCGTTTTTTGTTATAATATTTTTATAACATTAAAATAAACTTTTATGAACAATTCTTATCTTTGGTATCAAACATTAATCAAGCCATTGTGGTCGCCGCCAAGCTGGCTTTTTGGACCGGTCTGGACACTACTTTACGTAATTATTGCGGTTTCTTTTGGTGCAGTTTTCTATAAAGCCTTTACCGGAAAAATTGCCTGGCTTGTGGCCTTGCCTTTTGCCCTTAATCTTGTTTTTAATTTTGCTTTTACTCCTTTGCAATTCGGCCTTAAAAATAATCTTTTAGCCTCCGTAGATATTTTGCTAGTTTTGGGCACGCTTATTTGGGCCATCATAGCTATTTATCCCCATATTCGCTGGGTGGCATACAGTCAGATACCTTATTTGCTTTGGGTTTCCTTTGCCGCTGTTTTGCAATTAACCATCACTTATTTGAACCGATAATTTATTATGCGCGTGTGGGATATACACCCCAAGCACTTATGCCGAAAGCATTTGTTGGCAGAACATCGCGAGCTCCACGGACTGTGGAATATCTTGGTTAAGTATAAATGCCAGGGAGGATATTCAAGGCATCCGGAAACCCTGCGTTGGGTTGGTAAACAAAAGGCGCTTTATTTGCGGCACGAAGCTTTAGTTAAAGAATTTATCCGCCGCGGTTATAAACATCGCACTCCTTTGGATAAAAAATTTGCCATTGGCCTAGGAGATCAAAAAATATTTATTAATATAATAAAAGAGCAAAAGAAGATTCTCAAACAAAAGCCTTGTGATTGCTTTTGCAGATATAGATATGGCTTCAAAAATAACTAGTTGGATATTTGGCATAATATTTTTTCTAGCCGGCGTGTTAAACGCAATTTTAGTGCACCCTGTTCCCGGAGCTTTTTATCTTCTCCTGTCTTTGATTTATTTTCCTTTGGTGAGCGTTTTTTTTAAAAAAAAGTTTGGTTTTTCTATTCCTTTTACGGTAAAAGTTATTTTGGGTATTGTTATTCTTTGGGGAACTTTAGCGGTGGGCGATTTGGCGGAAATACTTGGTTTATAAAATAATTTAATATTTAATTTAAAATTATGAAAATTCAATGGAATCAAATAACTTGGTATTCAAAATTAACTGCGGTGGTAGTTTTTCTTATTGTTTTTGCCCTAGGTTTTTGGCTGGGCTATCAGTATTATCAAGTTAGGGAAGCTAGTCAAAATGTTAAGCCGGAGATAATAAATAAAGCAACTTTTAACTGCGAAGAAGGAAAAAATATTTTTTCGGTTTTCTATTCAGATTTTGTTAGTTTATCTTTGAGCGATGGGCGGAGATTAGACCTAGGGCGCGTAATGTCGGGTTCAGGGGCCAGATACGCAAACAATGATGAATCAATAATTTTTTGGAACAAAGGAGACACGGCTTTTATTGAGGAGATCGGCAATCAAACTTTTAAAAATTGCCTGGTTAGCGAATAAATAAAATAAATATGATATTAGAAAGTTCTTCAAAAAACAGCAAGCTTTTATTGGTTATTTTTGGGTTAGTCTTATTGTTGGGATCTTTAATTTTTATTTATACTAATTTTTTTAAGAAATCAGCGGGTATCTCCTGCACTATGGAAGCCAAGCTTTGCTCTGATGGCTCCTCGGTCGGTCGTGTTGGTCCAAATTGTGAATTTGCGCCCTGTCCTTCAGAAACCTTTGCTGAATTTGGTAATGAGCAAGTGGAGAAGGCAATAATAGGGTATCTTTTAAATCAACAATATTTTAGCTGGAAAACTCAAGCTGATAGCCATAACTTTTGTGTTATAAAAAATATTTTGCCGAATAACAATCTTTTTCCGCTTTATATCTGGGCTTATTGCAGTGAATATATAATGGAAAAAGATAAATTAAAACAGCTTAGCGGATTTTTTGGGCGGGCAAAAATAAATTATCCCAATGAGCTTTCTTTTTATGACCAAAGCAAGTTTTCTTATGAAGTGCCAAGAGACGGGTCTTATCAAGATGAGGACATAAAAAGAATTTTTCCGCCTGAAGGGCAGATTGGCATTTCTAGCGCCGACAGGGAAGAGATGGTTAGGAGAATAGAAAATTTAGCCGTTACTAATATACAATCTTGGGAAAAGATAAAGCAGGCTATTAATAATTGCGAGGTAAAAAAGGCTTTTCAAGCGCATAGCCGCGAGGTTAGTGTGGATTTAAAAAATGGAGAGGAATTAAAGGCTATTGAGCCAAAAATTGACGATATCTTTGATATTATTTCTGAGGTAAAAGACAGATGCGGTTCATTCCCAATGGCAACGGAATAATATTAATAAAAACAGGGAGCTCATAAGGAAATCATTTTTGCCGGAAAAATATTCCAGCTTTAACTTTCAACAATTGACAAAACAGCCTAAAATTTGTAGGCTGTTTTTAGTTCTTTAGCATTATTAGCTATTTCTATTATTAAAAAAATAAATAAGGTTATATTTCTGGCAGCAAAATGAAGGGAGGAAGAATGCGTAAAGATCTTATTGAGTCTTATTTGTTAAAGTTGAGAGCGTCTTTTGGGGGGCTGAAATCGCTCGTTGAGGGTGACGAACTTGAGCTGCTATACCAAACAAGAAATTATGCAGGCATGGTTTCGTCTATTAAGCGAATTTTTTGCTTAGATTTAAGAATTATGCTTGGACTCGTTAACCGCGGCGGCCTTGATGCCCCTGCTTGGGTGAAATGGCCAAAAAGCCTTCCATTGTATGGGAGCGACGACTTTCAGCAAACAATAGTTATTATTTATTTGCGTAAGTCATTTTTGGGCGAAGCGTCTTTTGAGCCAATAGTTGTCGCTATCGCACATGAATTATCGCATATAATATTGTATGCGTTTAGGCACGAGCTTTGTAGGCAGGAAGAAGCGGTTGATCTTTTGGCAATGCTCCTTGGTTTTCGCGATTTTTATGTAACGGGATGCAAGGATATTTCCTTCCAAGGAGATAATATTGTGACTCATAGGCTTGGCTATCTTTCAGAAGAAGAAATTTTATATGCCTCTCAATTTATGACTTTTAATCTTTAGTAAATTAGATTAAACCGCCGCTGTAAAAAGCAGTTTAGGCGGTTTTTATTTTATTGACTGCTTGGCAAAATATAAAAATTCATATATACTTTTTTCAGCTATTTTTATATAGACAAATCGCCATAAAAAAGGAGGGAAAGATGCTTGAAAGATTGTCGGATGTTTATATTGGAAGATTATTTAACAAATTTAAGATAGGCAGGTGTCTATCTGGACTTTCGAAAATTCCCAGCACAAATAAGTTTTGCGTTATAAAAATCAAAACTTATGCTCAGCCATCACTGGAGAAAAGAGAGCCTATTATAGTGGCACCCCAAACATCTTGGTTGGCAGCCGAAAAGGCGCTGGACATTCTAAATAAAGAAGCAACTCTTTTTAGTTGGTGTTTTTTTATACCAATAAAATCAGCTGATTCAAGCGGGTGTTCTTTTTATAAACAGAAGATTCACATAAAAGCAGGGGCGGTTGTTGATGATTTTTTTTCTTTTGTAGAAAAAGACAAAAGACCCGTGCTTAATGATCAAGGAAATATTGATGCAAAAATATATCTGAGTTCTTGTGATAATAATGCGTGTTCATCAGAAATATGTATGTTTAATTGCATTTATATTAATTGGTTATATTGGCCGGAGTTTTATGCTCTTGGTATGAGGATCTAATAATCTGTTAAGACCCCTTTATAATATCAAAAGGGGTTTTTATTTTTTTGTCTTTTTATGGTAAGATATAAATATATGGATAGAGATAAGATACAACTTAATTTTTTATTAGCTTTTTTGGTCGGAGCGTCTATTTTGATGTTTTTTATTTTTCGGCCATTTTTTTACGCGCTAATTCTAGCGTTAATTTTTGCCGTGGTTTGCCAGCCGGTATATCGCCGGGCGTTAAAATTGTTTAGCGGCTGGCCAAGCATCGCCGCTCTGCTAACAACGGTTTTAATTATTGTTTTTATTCTGACTCCGTTAGTATTTTTGGGAATACAGGTTTTTAAAGAGGCGGGCCAGCTGTATTTTTCATTAGCCGAAAGCAGCGGCCGGGAAGTTATTTTGAACGTTTTTAGGAGCGCGGCTAATAAAATTGAAAGCCTGGCTCCGGGAACGCAAATCCTCTCCGTTGATTTTGACCAATATATAAAGCAGGTGGCCACTTGGCTAGTCCAACATTTGGGCTCTATTTTTTCTAACTTTACTAATTTTTTAGTTAACTCTTTTCTCTTTCTGCTGGCTTTTTATTATTTATTAAAGAATGGTGACGGCCTTAAAAAAATAATTTTACGAATTAGCCCGCTATCAAGCGATGAAAACGAAACGATTCTAAATAAGTTAGAGCTGGCGGTAAACTCTGTGGTTAGGGGAAACTTGGTTATCGCGCTGATACAAGGAACCTTAACGGCGATTGGTTTGACTATCTTTGGCGTGCCTAATGCCGTTTTGTGGGGAATGATAGCGGCTATTACCGCTTTAATTCCCGGAGTGGGAACTTCGCTGGTGATAATTCCGTCTATCGCTTATCTTTTTTTAGCCGGCCAGACTATTGCGGCTGCCGGTTTGGTTGTTTGGGGTGTTTTAGCGGTGGGCCTGATAGATAATTTCTTGGGGCCGAAAATTGTCGGCCGGGGAATGAAATTACATCCGTTGCTGGTTATTTTATCTGTGCTGGGCGGGATTGTCTTTTTTGGGCCTATGGGTTTTATTCTTGGCCCATTGGCCTTAAGCCTATTTTGCGCTTTATTTGATATCTATTCTTATTTACTAAAGAAGGCTTAAAGGTGGTTGGTCGGTAAATCTTTTGACCGCTTAATATTCACGCGGTTTTTTTATTCAGTTATGCTATTATAAATATATGTTAATAGACGATGTAAAAATTAAAATAAAAGCAGGCCGGGGCGGAAACGGCTCGGTGGCTTTTAATAAAACTAAAATGAGCCTAGGGCCGACCGGCGCAGATGGCGGCCGGGGGGGCAACATTTATTTAGAAGGGGTTTCGGACCTCGGAAGTTTGATGCAATTCCGCTATAAAAAAGAAATTGTTGCCAAGAACGGGGAACGCGGCAAGGCGCAATTCAATGATGGCTCGGACGGCGAGGATATTATTTTAAGGGTGCCGCTAGGCACAGTGGCCCATAATTTAACCACGAATGAAAACTTCGAGATCGTTTCTATTGGCCAAAGATTGTTAGTAGCTCAAGGCGGCCGCGGCGGCCGAGGTAATTATAAGTTCCGCTCAGCTATTAATACCAGCCCCGAAGAGTTCGAAGAAGGCAAGATCGGGCAAGAATATGAGTTAAGGCTGGAGTTAAAATTAATAGCTGATGTGGGTTTTATTGGCTTGCCTAATGTTGGTAAAACAAGCTTATTGAATGAATTGACCCGCGCTAACAGCAAAGTGGCTAATTATCCTTTTACGACTTTAGAACCGAATCTAGGCGTTTATTATGAGCTGATCCTAGCGGATATTCCCGGGTTGATAGAAGGGGCGTCTGGCGGCAAGGGATTGGGTATTAAGTTTTTGCGCCACATTGAGCGAACCAGAACGCTTTTTCATTTTATATCGGCTGAATCGGAAGACCCCTTAAAAGATTATCAGATTGTTAGGAAGGAGCTAGGCTTATATAATGAAGAATTGCTGGACAAAGCAGAGTATATTTTTTTAAGTAAGATAGATCTGTTGGATAGGGAAGAGCTGGATAAAAAAATTAGCAGATTAAAAGAAATCGGCAAAGAAGTCGTGCCAATTTCCATCCATGATATCGACAGGTTGAAAAACGTGGAAAAGATCCTGAGAGATATTATAAAACAAAAATATTAAACTTTTTTATGTGGCTTGGTCTTATGGGGCTCTTAGATATGAATGCGGCAATTTTACTTTGCGCTATTGCCTGGAATGTGGAGGTTCCTTTGGGCGTGGCAATAGTAATTGCGGCCTTGCTGTTGATCAAAGCCTGTTTTTATTTAAAAGACATTGGAAGCCTCGAGGATATTGTTGTAGTGGCCCTAATAATTCTTAGTTTTTTCTTGGCCATTCCGGCGCCAATTCTATTTATAGCCGCGGCTTTGATCGGATTCAAAGGATTTTGCAGTTTTGCTGCTTAATGTGATAAGATATTAATTGTATATGGCTTTGACCATCCTCAAATTTTTGCCAATTGTCGTCTTGGGCCTATTTTTTTTATTTGGCGGGCATTATTTTATCTACCGATCATTGGTCGGTGTTTTTAGTATTGAAAACTCTCTGTTTAAAGCCTGTCTCTTAGCCTTTCTTTTAGTTCTGCCAACCGGTTTTTTTATCGCTTCATTTGTGGCCCATGTTAACCAGAGCTTTTTAACTAAATATTTTTATGTCATAACCGCTTCCTGGATGGGCCTGGCTATAAACCTTTTATTGGCTGCCTGTTTGATCAAGCTGGCTTTCTGGTTGGCAGGCTTAATGGGCTTCAATTTGAACCAACAAATAATAGGCGCGGCGGTTTTTTCTTTGGCAATCCTTTTTTCTGTTTATGGCTTTTGGAACGCTTTTAATCCCAGAATAAAGTCCATAGATGTAAAAATTAAAAATCTTCCTTTGGAATGGCAAGGAAAAACTATTGTTCAACTTTCTGATATCCATTTAGGCCACGTTCATGGGGCGGGTTTTTTGCAAAACATAGTAGAAAAAACTAATAGCCAGAAACCGGACCTGATCTTAATTACCGGAGACTTGTTCGATGGCATGGACGGCGATCTAAGCATTTTTGTTAAACCCTTAAGCGATCTTGAGGCTAAAAACGGAGTTTTCTTTGTGACCGGAAACCACGAAGCTTATGTGGGCCTGGAAAGAGTTATGGCAATTCTTGAGCAAACGGATATTAAGGTTTTAAATAACGAGTTTGTTGATATAGAAGGCTTGCAAATAATCGGGCTTAGCTATTCTTTGGGCGGCGATTCGGCCGGAGTGGCAGGCGAGATAAGCAACGAAGCAAAGATGATCAATTCTCTAAGCGGTTTTGAAAAAAATAGATCCAGCATTTTAATGTATCACGCCCCAGCTAATATTGACCAAGCGATAAATAGCGGCGTGGATCTTCAGCTATCTGGCCACACCCATGACGGGCAAGTTTGGCCGCTTAATATTTTTACTCGGCTGATATATGGCAGTTATAATTATGGCTTGCGCGTTAAGGGAGATTTTTCGATCTATACTTCCAGCGGCGCCGGCACTTGGGGCCCGCCGATGAGAACGGGCAATAGGCCGGAAATAGTATCGATTAAAATAAAATAGACTGATATGGCAACAAAAAAATCTAATTCCTTTGGCGAAAAAGCGATTATTTTACACAAAAAGCTTAAAGGAAAAATAGAAACAAAAAGTAAGGCGCCGGTTAAATCAGCTAAGGATCTGAGCTTGTGCTACACTCCGGGCGTTGGCGCAGTTTCTAGTTTTTTAGCTGAACACAAAGACCAGGTGCGTGATTACACAATAAAGCGCAATACCGTGGCAGTGGTTTCGGACGGTTCAGCCGTGCTGGGTTTGGGGAATATAGGCCCGGAGGGAGCTATACCGGTAATGGAGGGAAAATGCCAACTATTTAAGGCCTTTGGCGATGTTAATGCTTTTCCGATAGTTTTAAATACCCAAGACGTAGAAAAAATTATTGAGACGGTTAAATTAATTTCGCCGGTTTTTGGCGGCATAAACCTGGAAGATATTTCCGCGCCGCGATGCTTTGAAATAGAAAATCGCCTGATCGAAGAACTAGATATTCCGGTGATGCATGATGACCAGCACGGCACGGCAATCGTGTCGTTGGCTGCCCTGATCAACGCCGCTAAAGTGGCCAATAAAAAAATACCGCAAATGAAGATAGTGATTGTTGGCGCTGGCGCGGCGGCCATTGCGGTGGCTAAGCTTTTATTGTTGGAGGGAGCCAAAGATATAATCTTGGTTGATAGCAAAGCGATCATTAGCCGCGATCGGACAGACCTTAACCCAGCTAAGTTTGAAATGGTCCAAAAAACTAATCCGCGCAACATTTCCGGCTCAATGGAAGAGGCGATTAAGGGCGCTGATGTTTTGATCGGCTTGTCAAAGGCAGGGCTTTTTAAAGTTGAACATATAAAAAGCATGGCGCCTCGCGCTATAGTTTTCGCTATGGCAAATCCCGTGCCCGAAATCCTGCCCAACGAAGCTAAAAAAGCCGGCGCTTTAGTGGTGGCCACCGGGCGTTCCGATTTTGCCAATCAGATAAATAATGTGTTGGGTTTTCCTGGCATTTTTCGGGGAGCGTTGGATAATAATGTAAAAAAAATTACGCCGGAGATGAAAATAAAAGCCGCTAGAAGCCTGGCGGCGCTGATCAAGAAGCCAACCGCCGATTATATTATTCCTTCGCCGTTTGATAAGCGGGTAGCTAAAGCGGTCGCTAAAGTCATAAAATAAATTAAATGGACCTATTCCATTCGATAATTTTAGGTTTTGTCCAGGGCATAACGGAGTTTTTGCCTATTTCTTCTACGGGGCATTTGATCTTAGTTGAAAAAGTTTTAAATCTTTCCCAGACCGATTTTTTAAAAAGCTTCGATATTATTATCCAATTGGGCTCTATTTTAGCGGTGGTGGTTTTATATTGGCGCGAGTTATTCACTAATTGGGAAGTGCAAAAAAGGATTGTCGTCGCTTTTATTCCCACAGGCATTTTGGGATTAGTTTTTTATAAGATCGTTAAAGCTTATTTGTTGGGAAACGACACGGTGGTTTTATGGTCATTGGCCCTAGGTGGCATTGCCTTGATCTTATTTGAGCTAAGGCATAAGGAAGAAGAGACTGATTTTGGAGAGCTAGCAAACTTGCCGTATAAAAATGCTTTTATAGTCGGGATTTTCCAATCTGTGGCGATGGTTCCGGGCGTGTCGCGTTCAGCCGCCACGATCTTGGGAGGCTTATTGATGGGCATTAAGCGGCGCACGATAGTAGAGTTTTCTTTTTTGCTGGCCGTGCCAACGATGCTGGCGGCGACAGGGCTGGATCTAATAAAAAATGCAGAACAATTTTCAGGGGCGCAATGGGATTTTCTGGCAGCGGGATTTATTATGTCTTTTGTGGTGGCGATATTAAGCATAAAGTTCTTGCTGAGCTTTATTAAGAAGAGAAGCTTTATTCCTTTTGGCGTTTATCGTATAATAATAGCAGCCTTATTTTTCCTCTATATAATTTATAAATAAATAATAACAAGACAAATGATTTTTAGCTTAGCTTTATTATTAATCCTTGGTCTTATTATTATCACTGTTATGTCCTCAATAGCAGATAAAAAGATCGGCCCAAAAGAGGTCTTCTTGCAGCTGTTAAGCACGGCTGTCTTATATTTTTCAGCTATCAGTCTGGGAGTTTTGCTTTTTCAATTTATCAATATCTATTTCCCCGACATTTTAAAAGTTGATTTTTACCAGCGAGAAAGCTATTTTTCTTCGATGCGTTGGGCAGTGGCGGTGCTGGTGATAGTTTTTCCGGTATATATTTGGTCTTTGTGGTATACCAGGAAGGCAGAATTGGCCACGCCGGAGCTTAAAGAGATGCTAACTCGCAAGTGGCTTCTTTATTTTACTGTTTTTGCGGCGGCGGCCGTGATCATTGGGGACCTGGTGACCTTAATCTTTAATTATCTGCAAGGCGAAACAACGACTCGTTTTGTTCTTAAAATAGCTTCGGTGTTATTTATTGCGGCGGCGGTTTTTGGTTATTATTTTTGGGAATTGCGCCAAGAAAAGAATCCTAAAGCGGCTAAGTTCGTTAAGATCGCCAAATGGGGGATTGTTATTATTGTGGCCGGGTTGGTGGTTTTTGGGTTCTATTCAGCCGGCTCTCCGCAATCAGCCAGGGTTTTAAGGCTGGACCAGCAAAGGCTGAGCGATCTGCAAGGCATGCAAAACCAGATAGTTTATTTTTGGCAGCAGAAAAATCGTTTGCCCCTTAACGCAGCGGAATTAACGGATAGCATTTCCGGATACGTAGTGCCTCAAGATCCGGAAACAGGCCTTTCTTATGAATATAATGTTTTAGGCAATTTAAAGTTTGAACTTTGCGGCGTCTTTAAAACAGAAGGCGAAACCGGGAATGTCCAAGTGCCGACAGAAGTTTCAAAGATTAACTTATACGCTGATAATTGGCAGCATAGCATTGGCCGGGTTTGCTTTGAGCGCGCCATTGATCCGCAGTTATATAAGCTGAATAAATAGGGCTATTTAAAAAACAGCCAAAAGCTATTGCTTGGGCTGTTTTTTATCGCCTTGACAAGGCCCAAGGGGAGCAATATACTTAGAGTATCTAACTATTATATATGTTAACAGCAAACGCTAAAAAAGGCGCTGATGAATTCGAAACTTTATTGCTGGGCATGCTAAGAATGATTCATCTTCATCTTAAAAAATGCCACCGCGAAGATATAAAGTTCGGTTCGCCCTTGCAGATACAGGTTCTTCATTATATTAATGAGCGCCCAAAACTATTAATGAAGGAATTAGCGGAGTTTTTAGCGGTTGCGCCGCCTTCAGTAACTTCTTTAGTCGATTCAATGGCTAAGGACGGCCTAATTGGCCGGAAATTAGATAAAGCCGACAGGCGGATCGTCCATTTGCAAATAACGGCCAAAGGAAAAAGCTTTCTGCAAAGGGGTTTTAAACAAATGAGAACTCATATCCGGGAAATATTCGCCCATTTAACCGAACAGGAAAGGCAACAGATGACAGAGGTCTATAAAAAAATATATAATTATTTTAGTAAAAATTAAGCATATGAAAACTTTCATAAAACAACATTATATTTGGACATCAATTATCATTTTAGTGGTTCTTGGCCTTGGCGCTTGGATATTTTTCGGTTCCGGCCAGAAATCTTCTTACGAGCTTACCAAAGTGGTAAAAGGAGATATTTCTCAGATAGTCAGCGTGACCGGCAAGGTTAGGCCGGCCGACAGCGTTGAGCTGGCTTTTGAAAAAAGCGGGAAGATCGCTTACATCGGGGCAGATATAGGAGATAAAGTTTCAGCCGGACAGCGTTTAGCCAGCTTGAATAATTCTGATGTCTTAGCGCAGCTGGCACAGGCTCAAGCATCGCTTGATAAAGAAGAAGTGAAGCTGGCCGAGCTAAAAGCCGGAACTAGGGCTGAGGAGCTGCAAATCGCCCAAACCACAGTGGCTAATGCCGAAAGAACTTTAGCTGATGTGCAAAGTAAGGCGGAAGTAGACTTGAACAATTATTATGATGATGTAGAGAACATTCTAAATGATGCCTATGTTAAGGCCGATGACGCAGTTAATAAACAAACAGATGAACTATTTACTAATGACAGCTCCGATAGCCCGAACCTAACTTTTTATACCGGCAGCCAGGCCGAAACCAATGCTGAATCCAAGCGCCGCCAAGCGGGCGTGGAATTAGCCGCGTTTAAAACGGAGATAGACAATTTATCAACCAGCCAAAGCAGTTTGGACTTAGCGCTGACCAAGGGAGAGGGCCACTTAAATATTATTTTAGACTTTTTAAATAGCGCGAGCACGGCTGTTAATGAAGCAATTGGTTTATCGGCAACCAACCAGACCAATTATAAATATTATGTAAATGCCGGCCGGACCAATGTTAGCGCCGCTTTAACTAGCATTAGCACTCAGAAACAATATATTTCAGCCCAAAAAGCCACCAATCAAAGCAATATATCTGGTGCCCAAAACACCTTGGCGGCAGCGCAGGACCAACTGGCCTTGAAACGGGCCGGAAGCACTGCCGAAGAGGTTTCCGCACAAGAAGCACAGGTAAAATATGCCCAAGCAAATGTGCAAAATTATCAAGCGGCTTTATCAAAAACAATTATTTCTTCGCCGTTAGACGGTATTGTGACCAAGCGCGATATCGAGCTTGGAGAAATTGTAGCTGCTAATACCACAGTTTATTCTATTCTTAGCGCGGCTAAGTTTGAGATAGAAGCGAATGTCTCAGAGAACGAAATAGCCAAAGTTGAATTGGGCGACTCGGTGAGCATCACTTTAGATGCTTTGGGTTCGGACGAAAAATTCGTGGGAAAAATAGTTAAAATAGACCCGGCCGAAACCATTGTTTCTGGCGTTATCTATTATAAAGTCACTTCGGTTTTTGATATGGAAGACAGCCGCATTAAATCCGGCATGACCGCCAACCTTGATATCCAGACAGAGCAAAAGATCGGCGTGTTGACCCTGCCATATTATTTAGTCAAAGAAAAAGACGGGAAAAAATACGTCCAAATCATGGAAAATGGAGGAATAAAAGAACAGCCTGTGCAGACGGGCCTGGAAGGAGAAACAATGGTAGAGATTATCAGCGGTTTATCCGAAGGGCAAGAAGTTATAACCAACGGGCAATAAAAGCCATGCTTATTAAATTAGAGAATATTACAAAAAATTATCTTGATGACGGAGAGCCGACAACCGCTTTGCGCGGCGTTAGCTTGAATGTCGCCGAAGGCGAGTTTGTGGCTATTATGGGCGCATCGGGTTCGGGCAAATCAACGCTGATGCATATTATCGGTTTTCTGGACAAAAAAACTTCCGGCCAATATTTCTTTGATAATGAAGACATGGGGGATTTTGATGATGCTAAACTAGCGGAAATCCGGAACCAGAAGATAGGTTTTATTTTTCAGGCTTATAATCTTTTAGCGCGCACTTCGATCATTGATAATGTGTTGTTGCCAACAATTTATACGCCGCATTTAGATAAGGCGGCGGTAGAAAAAAGGGCTTATGAGCTTTTGGGCCGCTTAAAACTGTCGCACCGCATTAATTTTCCGCCTAACCAATTATCCGGCGGCGAACAGCAAAGAGCGGCGATAGTCCGAGCCTTGATCAATAATCCGCGCTTGGTGCTGGCGGATGAACCGACCGGGAACCTCGACAGCAAATCCGGTCAGGAAGTTATGGAAATACTGCAAAGCTTAAATGATGAGGGCCACGCCATAGTTATGGTCACGCATGAAAAAGACGTGGCCGAATGCGCTAAGCGCATTATCACCCTAAGAGATGGCGTGATCATCTCGGATGAATTGGTTGCCAATCGCCGCCAAGCAAAAGACGGGCTTATCAGATAGCTTTTGTTAAAAAAAGAGCATGCGTTTTTTACAGATTTTAAAAAATACTCGCCGTAATCTTTCTTTGAATAAAACCCGGTCTCTCTTAACGATGCTGGGTATTATTATTGGCGTGGCGGCGGTAATCGCTATTGTTTCGGTTGGCGCCGGCGCGCAAGAATTGCTTTTAGCGCAAGTTAAAGCCATGGGAACTAATCTCATTGGCATTTTACCCGGGGCGTCCGATGACCAAGGCCCGCCCGCGGCGGCTTTTGGCATTGAGATCACAACATTAAAATACGAAGACGCCTTGGAGATAAGGAAGTTGCCCCATATCATTGCTATTAGCGCTTATGTCACGGGCCGCGGAACCGCCAGCTATTTTAATAAAACCAAAGAATATAATTATTCCGGTGTTTTGCCTGAATATCCGACCGTGGAAGACACGGCGGTGGGAACAGGCCGGTTTTTGAAACAAGACGATATTGATAGTTTGGCCCGGGTTGTTGTTATTGGCAGCCAGGTGGCCAAAGACCTCTTTGGGCAAGATGACCCGCTGGAAAAACAGATAAAGATAAACCAGGTGGTTTTTAAAGTGGTGGGCGTGATGAAAGAGCGCGGTGGGGGCGGTTTGCAAAACCAAGATGAGCAAGTTTTTATTCCTTTGCGCACTGCGCAAAAAATAATGCTGGGCATTGACCACGTAGCTTATATCCGGGCAAAGGTTGATAAAGAAGAAAATATCGACCCGGCAATTATCCAGGTTAAAAATATTTTATTGTTCCGGCACCATATAAAAGATGCGGCTAAAGGAGATTTTTCCGTGCGCTCAACCGCGCAAGCCTTGGATATTTTAAGTTCGATCACCCAAGCCCTAAAAATGTTCTTGGGGGCGGTGGCAGGAATCTCTTTAATTGTGGGCGGCATTGGCATTATGAATATTATGTTCGTGACGGTAACTGAGCGCACCAAAGAAATTGGTTTGCGCAAAGCCATTGGCGCCAAGCGCCGCGATATTTTGTTGCAGTTTTTAGCGGAAAGCGCCGTTATGACATTAGTCGGCGGATTGATAGGCATTGCTGTTGGGATTTTGATATCGGCTGCCATTGCCTTGGGCGTTAATTATTTTGGCTATGAATGGCAGTTAATAATTTCTTGGTCTTCGATCCTGACGGCCGTTATTATGGCGGTTGGCGTTGGTTTGATATTTGGTTTATGGCCCGCTAACCGCGCTTCTCTTTTAAGCCCGATGGAAGCGTTAAGGCGATAACTTTTTATGGATTTTTTAGCTACCACAAAACAATCTTTGATCGCCCTTAAAGCCAATAAAATGCGCTCGCTTCTTTCGGTTCTGGGAATTGTGATAGGAGTTGGCGCCGTAGTGATGATCTTATCTTTGGGGCAAGGCTTGAAGGGCCTGGTAACTAATGAAATGAATGCCTTTGGCCCGAATCTTTTGGATATTGCCGTAAAAATACCGGGAGTTAGCCAAACTCAATCTGTGGCTTCCATGGTCCAAGGCATCCAGATAACAACTTTCAAGTCAAAAGATATTAAGGATTTGAAAAATAAACAAGTTTTTCCTTATATAACAGCGGTTAACGGCCAAGCTATTGGGCAAGAATGGGTGGTCTATAGTAATAAGGAGAGGCGGGTTTTAGTTTATGGCTGCAGCCCTGATTATCCGCTGATCATGAAAACCACTAAATTAGCTGCCGGCCGATTTTTTAATGATAATGAAAACGACAGTTTGGCTAAGGTGGCGGTTTTGGGCAGCACGCTGGCGGAAAAATTATTCAACCAAGAAGACCCTTTGGGAAAAAGCGTTAGAATGAAAGGCATGAACTTTAAGGTGGTGGGAGTTTTGGAGCCCGTGGGCGGCATGATGAGTTCGGCTGGAATGGACATGAACGATTTTATTTATGTGCCGTTGGAAGTCACGCTGAAAGAGATCCTGGGCATTGATTATTTGACCGAAGCCCATGTTGACGTGAGCGACCAGCAATATGTTGACCGCGCTATCGCCGATATCAGCCGCTTATTGCGCCGCAACCATAATATTACCGATCCCGATAAAGATGATTTTGAGATAATTACCATGGCAGAGATATTAAAGCGCGTGGAGCAGGTGAGCGTTATTTTAAATCTATTGCTTGGTTTTTTGGCGGCTATTTCTTTATTGGTCGGCGGCATTGGTATTATGAATATTATGCTGGTTTCGGTTAGCGAACGCACGCGAGAAATAGGTTTGCGCAAATCATTGGGAGCAACGAGCCAAAATATTCTTTATCAATTTTTAATCGAAAGCCTGGTAATCACGGGGCTAGGAGGCATAATCGGCGTTATCGGGGGAATGACCTTGTCGACTTTAATTGGCCTAGTGGCGCGCACTCAAGGTTTGCCTGATTGGCCGTTAACAATATCGTGGCTAGCGGTTTTTGGCTCTTTTATGATATCGGTTTTGATCGGTCTGGTGTTTGGTGTTTATCCTGCCCGCCAAGCCGCTAAGAAGAGTCCGATGGAGGCGTTAAGATACGAATAGGCGAAGACCACTAGACAAAAATTAATAAGTGTTGTATATTATAAAGAGTCTTTCTTGAGAAAGCCGTAGTTCTTTAAAAAAAATATAGGGGGGAAAATGAAAAAGATAATGATTGTAGACGACAGTCGGGATGAACGTGAGCTTTTAATCTGTTATTTAAAAAGTTTTTTTGAGTCTTTATCTGTATCTAATAAAGTTATGCCGGAGTTTATTGAAGCAAAAGACGGACAGGAGGCTTGGAGTTTTTTGACAAAAGAAAAACTTATTCCGGACCTGATGATAGTTGATTTTCAGATGCCTGGAATGAACGGGGTTGAGCTAATAGAGAAGATAAAAAAAGAACTGAAACTTAATTCAGAGATAGTTTTGCATAGCGGCTGGATACCGGCCGACGCGGAGGCAAGAAGGATAAGCTGTAGATTTGTCTCCAAAATTGGAGGGCAAAAAAAGATCTTTGATCTAGCTTCAGAGTTAGGGTTATTTATTCCTTAAATAGCCAAAGGCGCTTTTAAACAAAAGCGCCTTTTTTATTTGCGCAAGAGCGTGATTCCTTATGCACTTATTATCCGCCTTAATACTTGACAAGCTTTTAGACACTTGGTATCACTAATATATTAGAAATCTAGACATGTTCAAGAAGGGTTGTTTAGGTTTTTTTATTTATAAAATTAATAATATAAAGTGAAGGCAATGAAGCTCAGTCTTTATGTGGACGCCTAGACCGAGTGGAGCCAACGGCGTAACCGCTCACTCAATAAAGACTGTTCTGGCGGGCTGATTCCACAATTTACTCGCGGAAACAGCACTTTATAAAAAAAATGAATAAGCAGAATAGGGGTTTTGTTTCCTCTGTTAAGAACGCCAAAAAGGGGCTCGTTTTTCTTGTTGCCGCAATCATAATGATTGGCGGTTTTTTTGTTTTATTTGCTCCACCGGCACATGCGGCGACGATCAATGTGAACGTTGCTTGTGTTGATACTGATTTAGAAACAGCTGTTTGTGATGACGGCGCTACTTATCGCACTATTCAAGGAGCGATTGATGCTGCCGTTACTGGAGACACGGTAGAGGTCGCAGCCGGAATCTATACCGAGCAGATTTTAATACAGAAAGATTTAATTTTAACTGGCGCTGGCAAGGAGGCAACCACTATTAAAGCCCCGGCCATTGTTCGCAACAGTGCACCGGGCTACACCAGCACAACTTGGTCTAGTGATAACTGGGAAAGCGATTATTTATTAGCGGCTTATCCAATGGCTCTTGGCGACAGCGACCCAACAATTAGCGTGAAGGTCACTGGTTTTACTTTTGACGCAGATAATCAACCAGGGCAGTTTAGCCGGTTTACGGGGATTTTATTCAGAAAAGTAGCGGGATCAACGGTTGCGGATGCGGGTTTATTCAACAGCGATATAAAAGGCTTTGCTAGCTCGGGAAGCACGGTTACCGGAATTAGGATTCTAGATGGCTCAAAACTAACCTTAGATAATAATACGGTTGAAAAATATTATATGGGCGCAATCTCTTACGGGACGACTAACTTAACGCGTCCTATAGTTAATATGACCAATAATATTTTTTACCCAAACTCCGGCAATATTAACGACGATATAGAATACCGAGAAGCTAGAGCAGGTTTAATTAGCGGTAACACGGTTAATTATAACGGAATGAGCAGTAGCTTAAAGTACCCAATAGTTCTTGTCTCGTCTCACGGGTTAACGGTAGAAAACAACATCCTTTCCTATGCGGTAAATGGAATATATATTTATAGTAACTCCGACAGCAACACTATTTCTGGCAATACAATATCTAATTGTAGTAGTAATGGTATTTATCTTTCCAACTCCGACAGCAACACTATTTCTGGCAATACAATATCTAATGTTAAATATTCTGGTTTTGGGAATACCATCGCCGAAGTTAATAATGGGGCGGCTGGCTGGGGAATTGGCTTTGACGGAGAGTATAATGACGGAAGCTTAATTGCCGGCACCGGCTCAAACAATAATACAGTAACCGGTAACACAGTTTCAGACAGCGATGTGGCGGTTGACGTTTATGTTGGGGCTGGGAATACAGTTAATAATAAAAATAATTTTTCGGGTAATTTTATTGCTGTTCACAATAACGAAGTCGCATTATTAGATGCAACAGAAAACTATTGGGGTAGCGCGACTCCTGTTTGGGCTTCAACAATTTCCGGCAATATAACCTATGACCCCTGGTATGCTGATGAAGCAATGACAATTTTAAGCACACCGGAAGAGGTCTATGTTGATGATGACTATAAGGCCGAAAGTGCCGGCAGTCATATTTGGGGCATAGATGCCTTTGCAACGATCCAAGAAGGAATAAATAAAGTTGCGACCGGTGGAACCGTTAATGTGGCGGCAGGAACTTATGCGGATAATCTAACGATAAATAAATCAATAACTATTAATGGTGCTAATGCTGGAATAGCGGGTAATGCGTCTCGTGGTTCTGAGTCCATCGTTGATGGCGGAGATTCAGGCGCAGTGGTAACAATCACGGCAGACGACGTAACATTTGATGGATTTAAAGTTCAAAATTCTGGACTAACGGGTGTTGAGGCAGGAATTTTTATACAAGGAGTATCTGGCGTTAATGTTAAAAATAATATTGTAACGGATAACTTTGCTGGTATTGCACTAGCTGCCGCTACATTAAATACTGTCGAAAATAATGCGTTAACCCTTAATTATTTTGGTATCTATGTAGGTACCGACACAAATCCTTCAACGGGAAATACAATTAAGGAAAATGATGTTGCGACTACAATAAAAACCCCTCTAGGAGAAGACAAGTATTCAGGAGATGGTATTTACGTGGATAAAGATTGTAATGAAAACATCTTTACTGATAACAATGTACACAATAACGACAAGGATGGCTTTTACTTCTGGAAATCGAGTAATAGTGAAGTGACCGGCAACATTATTTCCGGGAATGTTGCCTTTGGAATCGAAATGAAAGGTTCAAGTAACAACGCCGTCACCGATAATACGATTACTGAAAACAAAGATGGATTCCATATAAGAAATACTGCCGAAGTAGGATACTCGATAATAGGTAACAACATCAGTACGAATAAGATTTACGACAACACTCGTGTAAATCTTTATACGGATGCAAATCAAGACACCAACTTTAAGGCGGAAAATAACTGGTGGGGAAGTGCCAACAAAACAACAATTGAAAGTAAATTGGCCGGCTATGGCTTTGATTTGTCCTCAGAAACCAATACGACGCCAGGAACTCTAGAATATATAGATTTTGAGCCATACTATATCAGTAATGCTAAGGATATTTTAAATACCGACGCCGTAGATACTGTTTATGTAGATGATGGTTATTCAGACAATAACGCTGGCACTCACAGTTTCGGCTATGACGCATTCACCACAATTGCAGAAGGCATCAACGCGGTTGCTTCCGGCGGTACGGTTAATGTAATGGCCGGAACTTATACTGAAAATTTAACGATTAGCAAATCGATTACTATTTTAGGAGAAGATAAAACCACGACCATTATTGACGGCAACGGCTCCGGAGCAGTAGTAAAAATTACAGCTAACGACGTAGCGTTAAAAAACTTTACCGTGCAAAATTCCGGAACTGATATTCTTGAAAACGACGGAACAAATGGCGGTATTTTGGTTCAGGATGCCACCGGCTGTACCATTGAAAATAATATTTTTACAAATGACTTAAACAGCGTTCTTCTTTTAGCTTCAAGCAGTAATAATGTTAAAGATAATACCATTACCGGAAGTGCTCGATATGGCATAGTCTTGGATTATAATCCTCTTGAGGGTGATCAAGGGACTATTCCTTCTACGGCAAACACAATTTCCGGAAACACGATTACGCTTAGCGGAAGAGACGGAATTTATATCGGAAGAGAGAGCGATGATAATATAATCACTACTAATACCGTTAGCGGAACCGTTGGAACCGATGAAACGCTTGTAACTGATAACGGCTTAGAAGGAAACGGTATTTATTTTTGGAAATCAAGCGGGAACACCGTAACAAATAATACCATCTCTGATAACAATACAAATGGTATTGAGATGATGGGCTCAAATAACAATACTATTACAGGGAATTCTATCACGGGGAATAAAATAGGATTGCTTGCAAGACGCAGCGACTCTTTCGTCTTTTTCCCAAATACCTTCAGTGGAAATACTCTTACGGGTAATACGGAATATGCTGTTAGTACAAATTTTACTGAATCAGACGGATCTTTTATCGCCACTAGTAACTGGTGGGGCAGCGCGGACTACCAAACTATAAAAACAAAAGTTTCTAATAATGTTGATTATGCCCCTTGGTACGTTGACGAAAATAAAATCATCTTAAGCAATGACGTTTCCAGAAAACCGACAATCACGCTTTTGTCTCCGGCGGATGGTTTTTATTCCAAATCTGAAACAACCTCCCATAAATTTAAAGTTTCCGATTCGGTGGATAGCTTAATAAGCTGCATTCTTCATTGGGGAGAAGCCGGCTCACAATCTTTTATCGATGTTCCGGCTGATAGCAGCGAATTTGATGCTGGCACATTAACTAATTCCGACGGCACGACAAATACTTGGTATGTTACTTGCTCCGATGGCGCGGGTAATTCCGGTGAAAGCGACCATTGGACTTTTACGGTTGATACTAGCGCGCCGGCAGAACCAACTATAGACGAAGTTTCTACCCCGACCAATATTTCTTCCCAAACCATTTCCGGAACAAAAGAAGCTAATACTTCGGTTTGGTTAAATGGTTTTGAAATTGTTTCTTTAGATGGCGGAGTAAATTGGTCTTATAACTTGTCTTTAACCGAGGGAATTAATGAAATTTCAATTACCACAAAAGATGCGGCCGGCAACGAAAGCGAGGCGGTAACTTCAGCAATTATTTACGATACAACCGCCCCAGAAGGAACATTGAGCATTAATGATGGCGCCGCATATACTAATAGCAGCGAGGTAACCTTAACTGTTTCAGCAACCGATGACGGTTCAGGCGTTAAATTAATGGCTTTTAATAATGGAACAGGGGATTACAGCGAATGGGAAGAATACGCGACAACTAAAACCTGGACGCTTTCTGACAATGATGGCGCAAAAAAAGTTAGGGTAAAATTCCAAGATAACTTAGGCAATGTTACTGAAATTGGTATTCTGGCAGAAATAATTTTAGACACTGTGGCGCCGGTTATTACCATTGAACCTTATGACGACACCACGCCAACCAGCCAAGATATAACGGTAACAGCCACGGCCGACCACGGATCATTTAACGAAAATCCGCATACTTTTACAGAAAACTCTTCATTCACTTTTATCGCCACTGACTTGGCAGGAAACAGTACCAGTGAAAGCGTAGAGATAACTAATATCGATAAAGAAGAACCGGTTATTACCATTAATGGTCCGGATGTTGTTGAGATTGCATACGGTTCTTCTTATTCGGATGCCGGTGCGACCGCAACGGATAACCACGACGGCAGTATTACTGTAATTTCAAGCGGGGTAGATTCAGTTGATACAAGCAAATTAGGCGATTATACGATTACTTATAACGCCACTGATAGCGCGGGCAATGCGGCTGTAGAAAAAACGCGAACAGTTAGTGTTGTTAAAGCGCTTTTAACAATAACCGCTAATGATGCCAGTAAAACTTATGGTGATGAAAAAGTTTTTGCCGGCACAGAATTTACGGCTACAGGCTTACAAAATAGCGACACCATAACAAGCACAACTATTGTCAGTAGCGGCTCTGATGCCAGTGTTTTCGCGGGAAGCTATGATATTGAAATTACCGATGCTCAGGGTAGCGGGCTTAGCAATTACGAGATTGCTTATAACAAAGGAACTTTAACGGTTAATAAAAAAGCTCTCACGGTTACGGCTGAAGCCAACAAAAAGACTTACGATGGCGATACAGTCGCCGCCGCAATTCCGGTTATAACGGGAACTTTAGCCAATAGCGACACGGCCGGTTTTATTGAAGCTTACAGCAACGCCAATGTCGGCACAGGCAAAACACTTGTGCCCAGCGGAATAGTTAATGACGGCAACGACGGAAATAATTATGCCGTGACTTTTGTAAATAACACCGCCGGTATTATTGTGGCTCAAGCGCCAAGTAGCTTCGCGGCAGATTCGGCAACGACTAATAGTTTAGCTTTGTCATGGACCAACCCTAATGCGAATTCTAATGATCATTATATTGTTAAGCGTTCAGCCAGCGAAATTACCGCAGAAAATTTTGATACGGCATTAACTTTAGGCGGCACACCAATACCGGCGACAGGCAATCAAGGTTATGCGGTTAAAAATTTATCAGCTGACACAACATATTATTTCGCGATTAAATTAGTTGATAGCCTTGGCAACACGGCTGGTATCTCTACAGCTTCCGGCAAAACCTTGGCGGCGACTGATATTTCCACCGATACCGTGGCTCCGAGCGCGATAGGCGACTTGGCGGCTCAGGCCGGAACAATAGCTACCAGTCAAATTAAATTAACCTGGACGGCAACAGGCGACGATGAAACAACCGGCATCGCTACCAAATACATTATTAAGCGCTCTGGAAGCACTATAACGGCCGATAATTTTGATGCGGCCACAACCGTGTTTAATTCGCTATCACCGCAAAGCGCGGGTTCAGCCGAATCTTTCACGGTTACCGGTTTAACCTCGGGTACGACTTATTATTTCGCGATTAAGGCGCAAGACGAAGCCGGAAAGATTTCGGATATCAGTAATATCGCCAATAGAACAACCAGCTCTGATTTACCGACAAACACAAACGTGAATCCGGCGACCGGACAAAATGACGGAGCGGTGGCGATAACGGTGACCGGAACAAATTTCGTTGATGGCGCCAATACTTTAAGATTTTCCAATTCCCAAAATTCTTTTGATTTAACGGCAACCTATATTAGCGCGACCAGCTTAACGGCCTCAGTGCCGGTGGGCACGCCGGTTGGCACTTATAGCTTGAAGGTTATTAATTCCAACGGCACCTCAGCTGCTTTGCTTTCAGCCTATGAAGTCACAGCCGCGCCGATTCCGCCGCCAACTGTCAACGATGTTATACCGTCAACTGTTGGCACTAACGACACTAATATTAATCTAACAATTATCGGTTCTAACTTTACGGGCGCGACTTCAGTGACAATCAATGGTGTGGCTCTTGATGTCCTAAGTGTGGATAGCGATACCAGTATCACCGGGGCGCTATCCGGTATTGGCGTAGCGGGCAGTTATGATGTAAAAGTTACAGCTAATGGCACCAATGAAATGAGCTCGGTTAAATTAACTGTTAAGGCGCCGCTAATTATTGATTCCACTACCCTGGAACAAACAACTAATGATCCGATTGATTTGAGTACCACCAACACTATTCCGGTTCAAATAACTTTGCAATCCGACGACACAATTGTTAATACCGAAACCGTTGGTTCGGTAGAAGTGGTTATTCCACCGGCCACAGAGATATTGAAAGCCGATGGCACCGCCTACACCGGCAACATTAATCCACCGCAGATCGTTAAGCCGACCGAAGAAATTATCGCTAAAGCCGGAGCTGACGCGGTGGTCATAACGATGGGTAATCCAGAAGAAAAAATTACTTTTAGCAACGATTTTGTCACGACTGTTACGTTGGAAACAACCAATACCGCGGCTCCGTTAATTTGGTATTATAAACCGGATGGCACATTGGAATTAGCGGGTAAAGCCGGAATTAAGGATGGAGTGACTTACGCGGTTGGCGGTACGGTTTTAAACACGGTCAATAACGGCTCAATCTACACCTACACTATCGGCATTCTGATGGATCATATGTCTAGTTATGTGGCGGGCGTTAATCCGACTATCAGCTCTCTTTCGCCGACTGCCAGTCAGTCCGGCAATACGATAACTATTACCGGCACTAATTTTAGTGTTGGCGCCACGGTTACCTTTAACGGAGCAACCGTAATAAGTTCATACTTAAATACCACCAGTATGTCGGCAATCGTACCGGCTAGCAGCGTAGGAACTTATAATGTAGCCGTAATTAATACCGATGGTTTAAGTAGTAACAATAAGACCTTTGATATTATCCCAGTCCCATACAATCTTACTAGTGGTGGTTCTTTAGGAGGTAGCAGTGGTACTTCAATGGTGCAACCAACAATTACTGCTCCGGCAACTGAAATTACCGGCCAAGTCTTAGGCGAACAGACATTCGCGGATGGCGCAATGATCCGAGCGACTAACGGTTTTGATGTTTATATCGTTAAATATACGGGTAATAAAAAGTTTAAGCGCTTAATCTTAAATCCATCGGTGTTCAATAGCTATCAGCATTTGAAATGGGCCGATGTTCTGAATGTTGACCAAAGCGTGATAGACTCGTTCACAACCTCGGAGTTGGTCCGGGTAGTGGGCGACACCAGAGTCTACAAGCTGGCTCCAGCTGGTGATACCGGAACCAAGCAATGGGTTAAGACAGCTGCCGCGTTCAACAATAGAAGCTTTGATTGGGATGCAATCTATGAAATTAATGCCACCGATCGCAACTCCTATATCACCGGCGCAGAGATAGAATAAACATTGAGACAGAAAGAGCCCCGAGCTAATAAGCAAAGGGCTCTTTTGTTAAGAGACAAATAATTGTGGTATTATATAAATAATGTTTCATTTGCTAAAAAAGGACTTTATTCCTCATGAAGCCAATGGCCACCAGCCTCATATTTTAAGATGGGAGGCTCTTTTAGCTGTTTTAGGCTTAGCCCTTGGAATAGAGGTCTTTTTTTTAGCCCAAGTTTTTGTTTTAGGACCGCTTGGCAATATTTTTTCTTCTATTTTGCCTTCAACCTTAACCAGCTTAACGAATCTTGATCGCCAAAAGGATAATCTGTCGACCTTAACCGTTAATCCTATTTTACAAAAAGCAGCCGAACTTAAAGCGCAGGATATGGCGGCTAAAAGTTATTTTGCTCACACGAGCCCCGAAGGCTTAACTCCGTGGTATTGGCTGGAAGAAGCCGGGTATAAGTTTATTGTCGCTGGCGAAAACCTGGCTATTAACTTTGTGGATTCGCAAGACGTGGAGAATGCCTGGATGAACTCTCCTGCGCACCGCGCTAATATTTTAAATAATAACTTCACAGAAATCGGCATTGCGACAGCCAAGGGGGTTTATAATGGCAAGGAAACATTTTTTATTGCACAATTTTTTGGCCGGCCGGCAGCAGCTGCTGCAATTGAACAAAAAGAAAAAGAAGTTGAACCGATAGCCACACCTTCTTTTTCTCTAAAGCCAAGCCCGGCTACCACCAGCCCAGAAATCGAGAGCCAAGAAACCTTCGCTTTAGTTATGGGAGAAACCAAAGAAGCGCAAGAGACACTAATAGTGTCGGAGCTGCCAATAACTCCAACTGCGCCCCAAAAAGAACAATTGGAATCATATAAATCCGTATTGGCAAACAAATCGGCTTTTTTATCTCAAGTGCAAAAAATCCTATCCGAGCCTCACAGTATGACTAATTATCTTTTTATTATGCTTTTTACTATAATTTTACTGGCGTTAGTTTTAAAGATTTTTGTTAAAATTAAAATCCAATACCCTGCATTAATTGCTAACGGATTAGTTGCCTTGTTAGTCATCTCTTCTATTATGTTGATTAACCAGTTTTTAAGCTTATATCAGGTTAAGATCTTTTAGTTCTTTGAGCTGTTTTGTTGATTATTTTTTCGAATAGATTATAATTTAATAAGTTCTTTTTTATCCACAAAAATACTAAAAAAGGAGATTGTTTATGGTGCAGCCGAAGATTGAGTCTTATAAAAATGAAATAAACGACATCAAAGAAAAAATGTACAATGAGAGCAAGAGAGTTTCTTTAAGAAAGAGAAAAAGACGCTTAAAAAGAATTGACTTATTGATGAGCAAAATAAACGATACTAATTTTAGGGAAGCAAATCCCTAAACTCTTTAATGCCTTGGGCAACAATAATGCCTGGGGCATTTTTATTTTTATTGAAATAGGGTTATTTTAAAAGCAGGGGATAAACAGGAGACAAAAGAGAAATTATTGACAAGATATATCTTTTCTGTTATAATTTTACATATGGAATATTTGGCTCAAACAAAACAAAAAATAACCGGCTGGCTGGCAAAAGTAAGAATTGTTTTGCTGGAAGTTTTTGTGCCGAAAGAAACAAATAATTATTTACCCAAAGCTTTAAAGTCAAAGTATCTGTTTTGGTATGGCGCGTCTCTTTTGGCCGTTAAAATTATTTTTTTGTCTTTGGCTTTGGTTTTGCCATCGACCAGCCTTTTTTCATCAATTACCTCACAGCAGCTCATAGCTATGATAAACCAAGAGCGCCAGGCCAGGAATCTTTCAACCTTAACGCTAGATAGCAACTTAAACTCTGTGGCCGGCTTGAAAGTAAACGATATGTTGGCAAAAAATTATTTTGACCACACCAGCCCTTCGGGCATCACTCCTTGGTATTGGTTTAAGCAGATCGGCTACAACTATGTTTATGCTGGGGAAAACTTAGCTATGGGCTTTACCGAAACTGAGGCGGTTTTTCAAGCCTGGATGAACTCGCCGACCCATCGGGATAACATCTTGAATCCTAATTATTCTGAAATAGGGCTGGCAGTAAAATCCGGCCAGATATTAAACCACGAAGACACCTTAGCGGTGCTAGTTTTTGGCAAAGAGCAATCTTCGGCAGTTAAAACTCAAGTTGCCCAGGCTTCGCCAACTCCTAGTGCTGTCGCGCCTGCGGCTCAAAAAACCGCAATTCCTTCTCCGGTAAAAACAACTCTGCCTAATGCTGAGCCGGTTATTTCAAATAGCCCTGTGGTAGCCGCGGCTACTCCTTCATCCAGCCCATCAATGGCGAACCAGATCGAATTAAAAACTATTGCCAAAGAAGAGGCGCCGATCTCTCGGGCAGCCCAAGAGGTAGCCCAAACCGGCTATGCGCCGCGGGTTTTAGGCGCGTTTGTTTCTAAGTCCGACGAAATATTTAAAAGCCTTTATTTATACTTTACTTTATTCTTAGCTTGCGCCTTACTGGTTAATATCTTTGTGAAAATACGGATACAATATTGGCCAACCGTTATCGCTACGACTTTAATAACTTTATTGTCGGCTATATTAATTTTTGTTTAACTATCATGATGAAAAAGAACATAAAAGATATTCTTGGCTGTTTGCCTAAAGCCTTATTTGGCAATTTTATGATCGGCGCGGGCGCTTTATCTTTGGGCATTATCTTGGGTGGGCCTAAAATCTATATTTCTCTTAATACCGCAATCATTTCTTTTGCAGTTTTATTGGCTCTATATATTGTTTTAACTTGGTGGAGCGTTTGGGCATTATCTAGGGGGTGCAAAAACGACAATCTTTCTGAGCTAGTTATTAATGGACCGTATGCGCTGACTAGAAATCCAATGTACGCGGCGATAATTTTTATTTTAAATCCGGCGCTAGGGATCCTTTTCCGTTCCTGGCTGTTATTTATAGCAATTATCCCGATCTATTTTTTTTGGCGCAAATGCGTGATAGCGGAAGAGCGAGGTTCGCTAACTACTAAGTTCGGCGCGGCGCACGAAGAATATTTAAAAACTACTCCGCGATTTTTTCCTAATTTTCGCCGCGTTAGCCCATTTTTATCCTATGGCCTAATCGGCATTTTTATCTTCTCGGTCAGTTTTATCTTTTTGAACTTTAACGCGCTGTATTTGCGCTGGGTGGTTTTTGAAACTAATGGCAAGATCACTTACGATGAGCCGGCTCCTAAAATGAGCGTTTTTCCGTCTACCCAATCGGGGAGTTTAACGACTAATAAAACGCCTTATTCGACTGAAACGCCCAATATCAATAGCGTAGAATATAATGCTAACGCCAATATGATAATCATTAGTCGTCTTGGCATTCGAGCTCCTTTGGTTATGGCTAGCGGCACAACCCAGAAGCAATTAAACGAATCGTTGAATCAGGGCGTAATAATCTATCCGGGCAGCGCTTTACCCGGGCAAAATGGTGAACTTGTTTTGTCGGGCCATAGTTCAATATTTCCATGGGTAAAAACCCAATACGGCCAAGTTTTTACTCTGCTGGATAAACTTCAAGCAGGGGATACGGTTTCGGTGATATATAACCATCGCCAATATGATTACCAAATTACGGGGCAGGAAGTGTTGAATCCAAACCAAGTAAAAATAGCCGAATCGGCTACACCGGCATTAAAAATGACAACTTGCTGGCCAATTGGCACTTCGGCTAAGAGATTGGTTGTTTATGGAGCGTTGATTCAGTAAAACTCCAAGGGGCTTGACAAGAATAGATAAAATAGTATATAATACAAGATTACAGAAAAGGGTAGTAAATAAGAGAAAAAAAGGCAGTTCTTTAAACAAAAAAATAAAGAGATAAGGAGGCTAGACCATGAAAAAGACCGTTATTACTATTTTCGTGTTAGCGGTATTGTTGGTGGGTAGCGGTCAAGTTTTTGGTTGCTCCCTCTGTGATAGGCTTACAAAGCTCGGTTATTCTAACCAGGAAATTGTAAGCATCATTAGCGGCAGCGCTACGCGCGCTGAAGCTGAAGACAGGATGCGGCAAGTGATTCTTCGGGGCGGAAACGTTCCTGTGAAAATGGCCCGTTATTCGCCTAACCGATCTGTTTTAGTTCCGTCGCAAAAAGCGAAAATACCAGATCTTTTTCCGGAGCAAAAACAAAAATACAAATATTCGGAAGAGGAACAAGAGGTTCCTCCGATGAATGGATCGGCCATGGCCGAAACGAAAAAGAGGAGGTAAGAAAATGAAGAAGGAATATTTGTTGTTGAATGTTATTTTCTTGTGCCTCTTGTTTTTCCAAGGCTGCACAGGATTAATAGTCTCGCGCGCGGATGCGCCCGAGGAAATCATAATGCGGGAAGCTAAAACGGTAAAAGCCACGGAGCCTTATGAGGTGGACCAAAAACTTCTGCCGGCCAGAATGGATTTAATTTCTTCGATTCCCCAAGGGGAATATAAGAAATTAAAGCTTGGCGGCAATCCCGTTGGCCCGGTATCCAAAAATACTGTGAAAAAACTTCAGGACGAAGCCCGAGAGTCAAAATCAGTCATTTTTATCAATAGAGAAAAAATGATAATTGAGACTCAAGGCGGCAACGGCAAATGGTATCGTGGTTGGGTAGAGCCTGAAACTGTTTTTCTAGCTAAGGCTAATTATGATGCTTCCACCGGCATTACCGAATATGAATTATATAAGCTCGGTATTTGCTGGAACCCGGTGCGAAATGTAAAAGTTCGCCAATTGCCGGTAATCTTGAAGATCACAGAACGATATCGCGATACGACAAAACAAATTATCGAACAGCGGTATCGAGACACCGACTATACGCCTGCTCTTTGGGCAGGGCTTGGAGGGCTTGCAGTTGGCGGCGTGCTTGGTTGGATATTGCATCCGGCGGCCACGACAACGGTTATTACTAAGACCCTCGGTTGTATCGGCGGTCCTGCACCCCTTCCCTTAGTTCCTTAACTCTTTATTTATCCAGGCGAGGCGCAAAGACAAAAAATCTTTAGCGCTTCGCCCTTCTACTTTTTTTCATAAAAAATTGCGGAAAAAAGTAGGAGAAAAAAATAATTCACCCTGTTAAATAATTGCTTCGCAATTCCTGCGCAGCAGAAATTAACAGGATAAATAAAAATATGAAAAAGATAATTTCCATTTTAACCGTATTTTTAACTATAAGCGCTATCGTAGCGCCGATTTTGGCGAACGCCGATGGCTCACCGCAATTTAATATTCAGAGCGGTGATCTAAAAACATTAGCCGTGGCCAACAGAACCACCGCTACCGGCTGGCAGGATAACAGCGTATCCGCTAGCAGCAATAATAGCGTGGCTTTTAGGGTTTATTATCACAATGGAGTGATAGATTCAGTGGCCCATAACACTCGGGTCCGCTTAACGTTTTCCAATAACGCCCAAAGCACCATTACGGTAAACGCGGCTTTAAGCGCCGACAACGCGCCGACAAAAAATGACAGCGTGATTATCTATAGTTCTCCGGCGCAAACATTAGCCATGGAAACTAGCTCGATTCGCTGGTACCCGAACCAATCAACAACTCCGACCTATGTTTCGGCGACTTCTTATGGTTCAAATTATATTGAGTTAAATATTGGAGATATTCAAGGCTGCTGGCCATATCAGGGTTATATTACTTTTATTGGTAATTTATCTCCTGTTGCTACTCCCACCCCGACTCCAACTCCGACCCCTACACCTACTCCTACCCCAACACCTACCCCAAACTTAAATTACAACCTAACTGTCAGCAAGACCGTTCGGAACCAATCAAGCGGAACTAGCTATGGGTATAGCACCAGCGCTGTTTTAAATGATACTTTAAACTTTCAAATTAGCGTTGTTAACACCGGAAACACCTCGTTAAGCAATGTTGTGGTGAGGGATAATATTCCTTATCCTTTAACTTACGTTAACGGCTCAACCAATGAAAATGGCTCTTATTTGGCGGATGGCATAACCGGCAACGGAATAAATATCGGCTCGTTAGCGCAAGGCGCCACCAGGACGATCACTTTTAGCGCTTTAGTAAATTATTATTATTCCTCTCAGACTGCCACTAACTATGGGTATGCCCGCGCGGACAATGTGAGCGAGAAGAGTTCCTCAGCTTATATTTACTTATCTTCGGCAACTCCGACCCCGACTCCAACACCTGGTTATAGTTATTTAACTATCAATAAAACCGTCCGCAATTTAACTAGCGGCACAAGCGGCTATATGGAAAGCGTAAATGCTAATGGTAATGACCGCATATCTTTCCAGGTTCAGATCCAAAATACCGGCAATACCACGCTGAATAATGTTTATGTCTATGATACTTTGCCTAGCTACCTTTCTTATGTTTCGGGCTCAGCTCGATTAGATGGTTCATATATGTCTGATGGAATAGTTTCCGGCGGAGTGAATATCGGTTCGCTGTCTTCAGGCTCTACCAGAACCATAGTTTTTGAAGTTACGGCTAACTATTATTCGTATGCTTCAAACCAAAACTTGATTAACTACGCTTATGCCCGCGCGGACCAAGTAAGCGAGCGCAGCGATACAGCCACAGTGTATTTGGGCCAAAGTTATAGCCAAGGAAATCTTAATATTTCCAAGACCGTCCGCAATACAACCACCGGCACAAGCATGCAAAGCTCTGTTAATGCCAGCATCGGCGACCGAGTGATGTTTTTAATTCAAGTCTCAACGCCTTCAAGCTTAGGTAATCTTTATAACGTGCGCGTTTGGGATACTTTGCCTTCCGGTTTAACTTATGTTCCGGGCTCAACCCGCATTGATAATGCTTATACCAGCGACGGCTTAACAACCGGCGGAATAAGCTTAGGCACGATGTCTGCCAACCAAAATCGCAGCATTAACTTTGAGGCGACAGTCAATTCTTATGGCGGCGCCCAAACCATTACTAACTATGCTTATGCTTCGGCGGATAATGTTGGCCAGCAGTCATCTTTTGCGCAAGTGGTAACGACCACAGGCTCGGCTTCAACTGTTTATGTTCCGGCAGCGACAATTTCTACTTCCGGATTGACTAAACGGGTAGATAATTTAACTTCCGCCAATGGAACGCAAACCGATAACACGGCTTCTGTGGGCCATGCCTTAAAATATACTTTGAGCTACTATAACAGCGGCTCTAGCATATTAACCAATGTCCGGTTCGTTGATACTTTGCCTTCATATACGACTTTTGTCAGCGCTGATAATGGCGGCAGCTATAACGCCAGCACTAATCAAATAACTTGGTATATGGGCAGCTTGTCTTCAGGTGCTACCGCTACTGTTTCTTATCAGGTTAATGTGATGCAGGTGCCGTATAACGGCTATGTTATTGCCAATAGCGCGGCTTTTGCAGCTGATAATTTAAGCGCTATCAATTCCAACGAGGTTCGCACGACTGTGTCGACCGGCGTGGTCTTAGGCGCATCAATTGCGGCTGTCACCGGCAGCAACGACTTGGCGCGCAATATAGCTATTTCTCTGATGGTTTCTTTATGGGGCATATTCTTGGTATATCTCTACAATGAATACGGCCTAGCGATCAATTGGAACAAACTAAAGTTTAAGTTCGCGGTTTGGCGGATTAGGGTTAAAGAAAAGTTGATGTAATTTTAGCTTGGGGCTTAATTCTTTTTGCAGAGCAAAAAGAATTAAGCCCCGTTTCTTTGTTTATTTTTGTCATTCTGAGCAAAGCGAAGAATCTATAGATATCCTTCATTTTGCTTAAAACAACAGAGAAGTTCTTAAACAAATTTAAAATATATAACAAAAAAATGGAGGCGCATTATGACAGACTCTTTTTTAAGAGAATTTGCTGGTTTAATTATTGTCTTTATATTTAATTCTTTACTCTGTGGAATAACAGCCTGGAAATACCATAAAGATAGGATTATTTTGATTCCTGCCGTAGCAATGCTAGTTATCACAAGCTTGATAGTGGGATTTAATTTTGGTAAATTGTTAAAATAAATAGCAAAAGTTTGCCGGAAACCGACCCATTAAGGATTTTATCCTTAATGGGCTTTTATTTTGCCCACAAAAAATTATCCACACTTTTTTATTTGAACTATTTTTGGTATAATTTTAATAATGACTCAAGGAGGGTTGGAAAAATTCGTGGCTTATCTGCGCCAGAACGGCTGGCCGATTTTTGGGCCGGTTTTCTCAGCTGAAAAAACCGAAGAGGTTTCGCCGTTCTTAGCTGCTCACCAGCCAAAATCAGCGCATAAAGACGGACAGATCTATATTAAAGAAATCCAAAAAGCTGAAGACCTGGACTTATCCGGGCAATTGCCGTTCTATTCTTTTAAGCGTTTTTTTGTGCCGGAGCAAGAATGCCTTTTCCAATACGAAAAAGAGAAACTAGACCAGCCGGAAAAAGAACAAAAGGCAGCTTTGCTTGGCATGAGCATTTTAGACCTGAAAGCGGTTAACCTTTATGATCAAGTCTTTGAAAAGGACCCATATTATCAGCTCCGCCGGCGTAATTTGCTGATAATCGGCTATTCCTTAACTCCCGAGATACAAGGCAATCTTTTTGAAATAGAATATGAGGAAAATATTTTAGAGCATTTGCCTTTTGATATTTTTTTAGTAAAAACAGATAAAGCCTTTAAGGTTTTTACCGGCTCGATAAAAGGGCAAAGAGTGCTGGAGGATTTTGGCTATAAAGATTACCAGCATATCCAATACAGCGGGCCGGTCAAAGAAGGAAAGTTAGAAGAACGGATGGAGCGCTTGCGCGACCGGCTAAAAAACCATCCCAATCCCCAAATCTGGGAGGAGCTGGGCAAGATTTGTATTGAATGCGGCAAATGCACCTTGGCTTGCCCGACTTGTTTTTGCTTCCGTATAGACGATAAGCCGGCTTTAAAAGAGGGCGCGGGCAAAAGGACTCGGGAATGGGATTCTTGTTTTTACCAAGAGTTTTCCGAAGTGGCTGGTGGGCACAAGTTTTTAAAGACCACAGCCGCCAGGATACTTTTTTGGTATTACCATAAGTTTGCCCGAATCCCTGACGAGTTTGATTTTATGGGTTGCGTGGGGTGCAAGCGATGCGCTAAAGTTTGCCCTGTGGGCATAAATATAGAAGAAGTTTTAAAGAAAATAGAGAACTCTTAATTGCTGCTGATGAATAATCCCTACGAATCACAATCAGCCAGAATATCTTTTATTTCCAGGCAGACAGACAATATTAAATTGTTCCGTTTTGAATTGGGCAAAAAAATTAAATACCAACCTGGGCAATTCGTGGAGTTGTCTTTGCCGGGTTTTGGCGAAGCGCCCTTTGCGCCTTGCGGCGATGCCAAAGAAAACTATATTGAGCTTTGCGTTAGAAACGCAGGCAAATTAACCGCCAAGCTCCATGAAATGAAGGTTGGGGACAAAGTTGGCCTTCGCGGGCCTTTTGGCAATGGGGTTTGGCCGTTGAATAAATATGATTTTAAAAAGCAGAAAAATCTTTTTATTGCGGTTGGCGGGCTGGGCTTTGTTCCTTTGCGGACTTTGATCCTTGGTAAAGACGACTTATTGGGCAGTGGCACAAAAGTGCAGATATTTTATGGCGCCAAATCTCCGGATGATATGCTTTTCCGACACGAATACGACCGGTGGAAAAAGCAAAACATCCAATTGGAGCTCACGGTGGATAAAGAATGCGTTGGTTGGAAAGGGTGCACAGGGCTGGTTACGACGCTTTTTGACAAACATGAAGTTGTCCAAAACTCAGTCGCTTTTATTTGTGGGCCGCCTGTAATGTACCGGCCGATATTGGAAAAGCTTCAAAAATTGGGCTTTGCGGATGAGGATATTTATTTGTCGCTGGAGAGGAGAATGCACTGCGGCATAGGAGTTTGCCAACATTGCGCCGTTGGCCCATACTATACTTGCAAAGATGGCCCGGTTTTCAGCTGGGCGCAGCTAAAAACCATTCCTGAAGCAATTTAAATTAGATAAGCTAATAATTAATAATTAAGATAATTTTTAAGGTTTTATGCGAAAATTCAAGTTAATGGTAGGAGACGATATAATGGACCTTCTTCCGTCTATCCTGACCGCATTTATCATAATTGCCGGATTTGTCACTTTAATAATAAAAAACTTATAGACCATGTGCCTCACTATCCCCAAAAAAGTTATTTCAGCTGGAAAGGAGGCTATTGTTGTCAAAGCTGGGGAGAAAAAAGAAATAGTAGCCAGCCTCTTGCCGGTCAAAAAAGGGGATTGGGTCTTAACGCAGAGCCAAGTCATAATCAAAAAAATAACCGCTAAGCAGGCTAAAGAAATAAATAATCTCATTATTTAAAAACTATCATATGCCAAATAAAGGATTTATTTTAGTTTTTTCGACCGCCATAATTTCCGGTTTTTCGGTTTTTATCAATAAGTTCGGCGTGGCGATAAATAATTCCGATATTTTTGCTTTTGCCAAGATCGCCTTGGTGGCGCTTTTTATCGGAGCGATTATTTTATTTTTTAATAAAAAACAGGAGTTTTTAGAGCTTTCCAAAAAACAGTGGCTTCATTTGTTTTTGCTTGGTTTAATTGGCGGCTCAATTCCTTTTTTGCTATTTTTCAGGGGGTTGTCGTTAACCGGAGCAGCTCAAGGCGCCTTTATCCATAAAACTTTATTTATTTTTGTGGCGGCCGGAGCTGTTATTTTTCTTAAAGAAAAAGTTAATAAGGGCTTTTTTATCGGCGGATTAAGCTTATTGGCTGGTTTGATGTTAACTTTAAAAAGCTTTAATCTGTCATTTGGCTGGGGAGACTTGCTGATTTTGGCGGCAGTTTTGTTCTGGTCGGCGGAAAACATTTTAGCCAAACACATCCTAAAAAATCTTTCGGGGAATATGGTGGCTTTTGGCCGAATGTTCTTTGGTGCTATTTTAATTTTTGTTTATCTTGTTCTATCGGGCCAAAGCGCGCAATTGTTAAGTTTAAGCTGGCCGCAATTTGGCTGGATAGCAATAACCGCCGCCCTGCTTTTAGGCTACACGCTTACCTGGTATAACGGATTAAAACTCATGCCGGTTTCTGTGGCTACCACGATTTTACTAGCCGGTTTGCCGATAACCACCTTGCTTTCCGCTATAAACGTCGGCCAAGTCTCTGCCAAAAATATTTATTCTGGAGCGCTGATTCTAAGCGGTTTAATTTTAATTATGGGCTTTGACCGAATATGGGAAAGAATAAAAATGGTAAAAAAATATGTCCGGTCCTAAAATAGCTGCGCTTTACGGGCTAATCCCCAATAAGCTTGGCTTTTGCGGGCCAAAGCAGGAGTTGCTTAAAAAGTTTCTTGTTGGCAAGCTGTCTATCCCGGAAATAATCCCGACCCTGGAAAAGTTTGAAGCTGCTTATGCTTATTATCAGTTAATAGCGAAAAAGAATAAAATAAGCAGCCCATTTAATAAAAAAGTTGTCGAAGCTTATTGGTTAGGGAATGATCTTCTGGATAAGTTCACTGCCAATGATCTGCGGCGGTTTGTTGAAGAAAGGTTTTGCCGGCCAGGGCTTCTATCCAAGAGTGAAGCTAAAAAACGCGCCCAATTGATTCCGGAAGGGGTAAAACCCCACCATAGCTTCCATGTTTTGGTTTTAGGCTCAATTACCGGCAGCGTTGATTTTACAGGTAATACTAAGCTAAAGGATATTTGCCGCATTGGCTGGGGAAAGGTAAAGCGAATAATAAAAAACAAGATTGTTATCAGCTACGTGCCTCTGGCGGGCAAAAAAAATATAAGCTTTGCCCCCCCAACGAACAAAACCATAAATTGGAACAAAGAGATTTTACCGTCGATTGATATTGGGGATTGGGTTTCTGTCCATTGGAATCACGCTATCCAAAAATTGAATGAAGAAAATATTATTAATTTGTTTAAATATACCCAGGACACATTAAACGCTTTAAATGCCAAAGAATAAGAAACCAACCATCGCTATTGTTTCTTTGACCTGCTGCGAAGGCTGCCAGGTGGCAATTTTGGATTTGGGAACCAGGTTTTTAAAATTAGCTGAACATATTAAGATCGGGGATTTTGCTTTATTGGAAGACGAGCCGGAAGCGCCAAATTACGACATTGTTTTTGTTGAGGGTTCGCCGATCACCAAAGAAAATATTGAGCGGTTGAAAGATCTGCGCGCCCGCTCTAAGGTTTTAGTGGCTTTGGGCGCCTGCGCGGCGCTGGGCGGCATTGCGGAAATTAAAAATTACCAGGATAAGAACGAACGGATGCATTATGTATATAAAAACGTTGAGAGCATTAATAACCCCGATATCAAGCCTTTAAGTTATTATGTAAAAGTTGATTGGGAAGTTCCCGGTTGCCCTATAAATAAAGAAGAGTTTTTAAAAATCGTTAAACAGCTTCTGGCCGGCGTTCCGCCAACTATTGCCAGGCGCCCGGTGTGTTATGAATGCCAGATAAGGCAGAATAAATGCTTATTGCAAGAAGGTTTGCCTTGCCTTGGTCCTTTAATGCTGGCTGGTTGCGGCGCTCCTTGCCCTTCAAGCGGTTATCCCTGCGATGGTTGCCGAGGGCCGATTCCGGGCCTAGATCCCGAAAAATTAACGAAACAGCTTTTGTCGCAAAAATACAGCCAGGAAGAAGTGAATCTGATTTTAGAAAGATTTGGCTTGCAAGATAAGGTCTATCCGGAAGCGCCAACAAAACAATTATAATTTTGTCTTTTTATGCATATTAAAATAGACCACATCGCTAAAATTGAGGGCCATGCCGGTTTTACGGCTGATATTATCGGTGGAAACGTCAGCAAAGCCCGGATAGACGTTATGGAAGGAGCCCGGCTTCTGGAGGGCATTTTGCGCGACCGCAGCATTTTTGAGGTTTCGCAAATAACCTCGCGCATTTGCGGGGTCTGCCCGGTAGTGCATAATTTAACCAGCCTTAAAGCATTGGAGCGGGCATTAAAAATAGAGATTTCGCCGGAAACGGTTTTATTGCGCAAACTAATGATGATGGGGCAAATCCTGAATAGCCACGCTTTGCATCTTTTCTTTTTTTCTTTATCTGATTTTTTCGGTTTTACTAACGACTTGGCCTTAATAGAAAAATATCCTAATCGCGCCCAGGACGCTTTAGCGCTGCGAGAGTTTGGCAATAAAATAATTGAGGTTATTGGCGGCCGCTCGATCCACCCATTAACTCCGACCATCGGCGGATTTTTAAAATTGCCCAACAAAGCCAAGCTAGCCGAACTTTTCAATGAAAGCGACAAGGCTTTGGCCTCGGCAAAAAACCTAGTTAAACTTTTTCTCAGCCTGGACTACGAAAACTTTAGCCGCTCCGCGCCTTATGCCAGCTTAACCCATATAAAAGATTATGCTTTCTATGATGGCTTGATCAAGGCAACGACAAAAGACAAAATTAATCCGGCGGATTTTATGGAAACCATAAAAGAGCATCAGCTGCAAAACAGCGTGGTCAAGCAATCTTATTATCAGGGCAAGCCCTTTATGGTTGGGGCTATATCGCGCCTGAACAATAACCATAGCCAACTAAACCCTGAAGCTAAAAAAGCTTTAAAATCAGTTAAAATAACTCTACCGACTTTCAATCCTTTCCATAATATTTTAGGCCAGGCAATCGAGCTTATCCACTGCACGGAAGAAGCGCAAAAATTATTGCGCCAGACGCTGCAAAAAGATCTTCAGGAAGAAACAAGAGCCAAGCGCGACGAATTGATACAGGAAAAACTAAAAGCCATAAAGAACACCGCCATGGGAATTGATGCCATCGAAGCTCCGCGGGGCACACTTTACTATTTTTATGAAATAAACGGCCAAGGAAAGATTATAAATTGCAATATTATCACGCCAACCTCGCAGAACTTGGCTCGCCTGGAAAGGGACCTAGAAGAATATCTGCCGCAGCTAGTCGCCAAAAAAACAATAAAAAAGGAAATAGAAGAAAAAATTAAAGCGCTGATCAGGGCCTACGATCCCTGCATTACCTGCGCTACGCATTAAAATATGCACGATTTTCATTTAGCAGACCAAATAGTCAAGCTAGCCAAAGAATACGCTGCCAAGAATAATCTAGCCAAAATAACCAAGATCGTGTTAGAATTGGGCGACATTATAGAACACGGAGAAGGCATCAAGCCGGCCAATTTGGAATACAATATTAAATTATTAATGCCAATAGAAAAAGTGGAAATAAAAAAAATAGAAGGGGATAGCTGGAAATTGGTGAGCCTAGATGGCGAATAAAAAAAACACATTAACATCCAAACATTTTAACAAAAATGTTTTTTATATTTGTGTGTTAAAAAATAAAATGCTATACGATCTAATCATTATTGGTGCCGGTCCCGCTGGGCTTTCAGCCGCGATCTACGCCGTGCGCAAAAAAATAAAGACCTTGGTCCTAACCGATTCTTTTGGCGGCCAAATAGTAGATGCTCCTATGGTTGAAAATTATCTTGGTTTGCCGGAAATCTCCGGGCTCGACTTGATAGAAAAGTTCCGCGCTCACGCCAAGAAGTTTGCTCTGGAGATAAAGGAGAATTGCGAAATACAGAAGATCTCTCCAATGAGCAACGATCTTTTTGAAATAGAAACGGACCTGGGTTCTTTTTCGGCTAAAGCCATAATTGTTACCAGCGGCAAGAAATACCGGGAGCTCGATGTGCCGGGCGCTAAAGAGTTTGACGGCAAAGGGATCAGCTATTGCGCCACTTGCGATGCCCCGCTTTTTAAAAATAAGAACGTGGCGGTTATTGGCGCCGGAGATGCGGGGCAGGATGCGGTTTGGCAACTAACCCAATATGCCGCCAAGATCTATTTATTAAATAAATATCCCGATCTGCGCGGCGCCAATATCCAAATGCAAGAGAAATTAAAGAGCAATGAAAAAGTTGAGATATACAACAACTACGAGCCGATCGAGGTAAAAGGCGATAAATTCGTTAAGGCTTTGGTCTTTAAGCATAATGGGCATGGCGAGATCAAAGAGATCGCAGTTAACGGGATTTTTGTGGAAATAGGCTCTGTGCCAGCTTCAAAGTTTTTAGCCGATATTGTAAAATTAAATGAAAAGGGAGAAGTTGTTATTGACCAAAAAACCAATGAAACTTCCCGGCCCGGCATCTTTGCGGCTGGCGATATCACCGATATTGCCCATAAGCAAATGATCATTGCGGCTGGCGAAGGCGCCAAAGCGGCCTTAACAGCCTGGGAATATTTAAAAAATAAATAATTAATATAAAACAAAATGATAAAAGTATACAGCACCCCAACCTGCACTTATTGTGTGACCTTAAAAAAGTTCTTGACCGAAAAGGGGATAAAGTTCGAGGCAGTCGATGTTTCGCAAAACGAAGCCGACTTGCAAGAAATGGTTGATAAATCGGGCCAAATGGGCGTGCCGGTTATTGATATCGACGGACAAGTAATAGTCGGCTTTAATCGAAACAAAATAGTAGAGCTATTAAATATAAAAGATTAACCATATAATAAAACTTGCCTTTTTGGGGCAGTAAATTAAAGAATCGTTGATTCTTTGTCTTTCTCAGAACGGCAAAAAAACAAAAATATGAATAAAGGATTAATAATTTTGCTAGTCGTTGTTTTGCTGATCGGCGGCTATGCTTGGTCGTTTTATAACGGCTTAGTCGGCCAAAGCCAGGCAATAGATAGCCAATGGGCGCAAGTGGAAAACCAATTCCAGCGCCGGTTCGACCTGATACCAAACTTAGTCTCTTCGGTCCAGGGCGCTATGAAACAGGAGCAAAAAGTTTTCAGCGATATCACTGATGCGCGCACTAAATATAGCGGAGCGCAAACCATAAATGAAAAAGCTGTTGCTGCCACGCAAGTTGAATCAGCGCTAGGCCGGCTTTTGGTTGTCATGGAAAATTATCCGCAACTAGCCTCTATTGAAACTGTGCAAACCCTAATGGCGCAATTAGAAGGAGCGGAAAACCGCATTGCGGTAGAACGTGGCCGTTTTAATGAATTAACTCGCGATTACAACACTCGCGTTACCCAACTGCCGGGAAAGTTCCTAGCGCCGATGTTTGGTTTTTCTGCCAGAGATTATTTTGAAGCCGCGGCCGGCGCAGAAGTAGCGCCGGAAGTGAAGATCTAATTAAGCCAGCCCTTCATTGATTTTGCCAAATAAAATAATTATCGTTTTGTCGGCTGTTATCTGCTTGATCGGCGGTTCTGTTTTGGCTTATTCTTCTCCTGGCTCTCCTTCGGGTTTTGTTAACGATTACGCCCAAATGATGTCGGCTGACGCGCGAGGGCAGCTAGAGCAAAAATTAGTCCAATTCGAAAAGGATACCGGCAACGAAATATCTGTTGCCACTATAAATAGCTTAGAGGGTGATACTATAGAAAACTTTGCTAATAAACTGTTTAAGGAATGGGGTATAGGCAAGAAAGATAAAGATAACGGCGTTCTTCTCTTAATAGCTAAAAATGACAAGAAAATGAGAATTGAACCGGGTTATGGATTAGAAGGTGTATTACCGGATGCTACTTGCGATGACATCGTAAGAAATACTTTGCGCCCAGCTTTTCAAGCAGGCGATTATGATCTGGGTATAACCGGCGCAGTTGATAAAATTATCTCCGCAACTAAGGGTGAATATGTGCCTTCAGAAAGCCAACAAAGTTCTAGCAATAAAAATGCGATAGACTTATTTGATTGGTTTTGGATAATTCTATTTGTTCCTGTCTGGATAAGCAGTGTTTTAGCGCGTTCAAAATCCTGGTGGGCCGGTGGAGTGCTCGGCGCAATTATCGGTATTATTTTGATTTTTGTTTTTTCTTGGACAATTGGCTTAATCGCTATCTTGGTCCTAACTCCTTTGGGATTGTTATTTGACTACGGGGTCTCCAAAACCTATCAAAAGCATAAATCCTCCGGCACGCATTTTCCTTGGTGGATTGGCGGCTTTGGCGGAGGGAGGGGTGGTTTTGGGGGCAGCAGCGGGGGTTTTGGCGGCTTTGGCGGCGGAAGTTCGGGCGGCGGAGGGAGCTCAGGAAGCTGGTAATAAAGAATAAAAAAATAAAATAAAAAAATGAAACTATTTATAAAAAAATTATTGAACAACAGAATAGTTTCTTTTTTTATCCGTGGCCTGAAAAAAATTAGCCGCGGACTTAATTTTATTATTAACACAGCTCTTCTGTTAATTGTTTATATCTTTGGCGTTGGATTAACATGGCTCTTTGCCAAGATCCTAAAAAAGCACTTTCTTGAAATGCAACCCTCCAAAAACCGGCAAACATATTGGTCTGATGCAGAATTAAGAGGATCCGATGTAAGCGATTATTATAGGCAATTTTGAAACAATGTATATTCTCGGCCTTAGCTGTTTTTATCACGATTCATCAGCTGCCTTATTAAGGGACGGCAAAATTGTGGCTGCTGCCGAAGAGGAAAGGTTTACCAGAAAAAAACACGATAGCTCTTTCCCTCTGAGCGCAATAAATTATTGTTTAAGCAGCCAAGGCATAACTATTAATGACATAGCTTATATAGGTTTTTACGAAAAGCCGTTTTTAAAGTTTGAGCGGCTTTTATCCCAATATTTAGAAACCTTTCCAAAGGGATTGTGGTCTTTTGTAAGCACACTGCCTATCTGGTTCAGCCAGAAATTGCGCCTTATAAAAATTGTCCGCAAAAAATTAAAATATAAAGGGAGCGTTTTATTTGTGCCGCACCACCTGGCGCATGCTGCCAGCGCTTTTTTAATAAGCCCATTCCAAAAAGCCGCTATTTTAACGATTGACGGAGTAGGCGAGTGGTCAACGACAACTTATGGAATAGGCGAAGAAAACGAGATCAAGCTGTTAAAACACCTGGCCTTTCCTCATTCCTTGGGTCTGCTATATTCGGCTATCACGGCCTATCTTGGCTTTAGGGTGAACAACTGCGAATATAAAGTAATGGGGCTCAGCGCTTACGGAGAAAGCGATAAGGACAAAAACCAATATTATAAAAAGCTAAAAAATACCATTGATATAAAGGCTGACGGCAGCTTCTGTTTGGATATGGATTACTTTTCTTATTGTTTTGCCCAAAAAATGCCGTCAAAAAAACTTTGCCAATTATTGGGCTTGCCGATCAGGAAAGCCAGCGAAGAACTAACCCAAAGCCACAAAGATATTGCCGCTGCCTTGCAGACGATTACCGAAGAGGTGATCATGAAAATAATCAATCACCTGCATAAAGAAGTTGCTTGCGAGAACTTGGTGCTGGCTGGCGGCGTAGCTTTAAACAGCGTTTGCAACGGTAAGATCTTAAAAAATGCTCCTTTTAAAAATATTTGGATACAGCCTAACGCTTCCGACGGTGGAACAAGCATCGGCGCAATATCCTATATATATAATTCTTTGCTTGGCAACGCCAGAAATTATCAGATGGAGGATGCTTTTCTGGGGCCATCTTTTTCAAACGAGGAGATAAAAACATTTTTAGATAAAGAAAAAATAAGCTACCAATTTCTTGGCGATAGCGAACTTGTAGAAATAGGCGCAAAATTAATATTCGAAAATAAAATTATAGGCTGGTTTCAAGGAAGAATGGAGTGGGGCCCTAGAGCCTTAGGGAATAGAAGCATATTGGCCAACCCCTTAAATCCCGAGATGAAAGATATTCTAAATAGCCGCATTAAACACCGGGAATCGTTCCGGCCATTTGCGCCGGCTGTTTGCGAAGAATCTGTTTCAACTTATTTTGAATGCGATAGCCCCTTGCCTGAAGCCGCCCGGTATATGCTTTTGGTCTATCCCATAAAAGAAGCGTGGCGCAGCGACTTGCCAGCTGTAACGCATTTTGACGGCACCGGACGTCTGCAAGCTGTGAATAAGGACCGAAACCCCTTATTTTATCGATTAATAGAGGAGTTTAAAGCTTTATCCGGCTTCTCGGTAATTTTAAATACCTCTTTTAATACAAATAATGAGCCTATAGTTTGCACGCCAAGCGAAGCGTGGAATTGCGCCAAGCGCGCCGGGCTTAATTATTTGGCCATAGGCAACTTTCTAATTAAACTAGATGAAAAATAAACTGAAACTCTTTACTAAAAACATCTTATTACTAATAGCAACTTGTTTAGTTGTTTTTGCCGTTGCTGAATGCTTATCCAGGCTGTTTTTTAAGCCGCAAGAGCTTTTTAACGATGTTATTATAACGGCTCCTAAAAATACCGTGGTAAATAAAGATAATGGGCTTTCTTATAATTTAACCACCAAGAAATTATTGACAGATAGATATACTCAATTTTTTTCTAATAATCCGCTTATAAAAAAAGAAAAACCGCCAGGAACATACAGAATAATCACTCTTGGCGATTCGTATACTCGTGGGGCAGGCACTAAAAATATTTATGATGACAGCTATAGCATCCAATTGATGAAATTATTAAATAGCGGCCAAGAAATAAAGGGTATTAGCAATTTTGAGATCCTGCCGATTTGCTATGATGGACTTAACACTTATCAGGAGCTTATTTTACTGCAAGAAATAGCGTTGGCCTATAATCCGGATCTGGTCATTTTGCAATACACCGATAACGATGTTGAATACCCCCGCAATGAGATTGGGATAATGAAAAGTTCCGCGGAACATAAAAACGGAGAGTATTTTCAGTTTCAAAAGTTTTCAAGAATGAACTTTATTATCTATGACAATATATTTATCCCCGCACTGCCTCATTTTGATAACGAACTTGGCTGGCGAATGCTAAAATATTCTAACTTTCTTCGCTTTGTCTCTTATAAATTAAATTATATTTTGCGGGAAGAAGAGGTTCCGGAAAATGATATAAACTCCAGCTTCAAATCTCTTGAAAAGATATCCGAGATAACAAAAGAAAAAAATATTCCCTTGATAATGTTCTATTTTCCGCCAGCGTCATGGACAGAAAATTATTGTGGCACCAGGAACGCTGATTTTAGAAAAAGCCTAGCCGCCGAAGCTGCCAAGCTTCAAATTAAATATTTTTCAATGTGCGATTATGTGGCGGACATTAATTCGATCAGGGGCTTAACCGATGCTCCAAGCAACAACCATTATAATAAAGAAGGTTATGGTATTGCCGCCGAAGTCTTGAAGAACGGGGTTATTGATATTATTAATGTTGGTATTAAATAAATGGCAGGAAAATTAAAGCCGTTATTAAAAAACATACTGCTCTTATTGGCTGCTTGTGCGTTCTTTTTTTTATGCGCCGAGATAGCTTGCCGGCTGTTTTATGATGAAAAAGTTAATTATACTCCTTGGATATGGGAAAAGCTGCAAGAAGATGGCGCAAAAACTTTTTCCCTCACAGATCAAGATACTTATGTTAATAAAGATAATGGCTTATATTATTTGTTAGATAGCAATTCTTTAAATAAACAGAGATACGCCAGATTTAATTACCAAAAGACAGTAAAAAAAGAAAAAACAGCAGAAGAATACCGCGTTGCCATCATTGGCGATTCTTTTACCGGCTCTTCTGGTTTATCTCCCGATGAAAAAAACTATACAGCCATGCTATCAGAGGCCTTAAATAATGCTGGCCAAAAAAGTTTTAATATCCTTCCTTTTTCCGAAGGGGGAATAAATACCTATCAAGAATTAACTATACTGAAAGAGTTCTTAGGAGATATAAAGCCCGATTTAGTTGTTCTCCAATATTGCGATAATGACGTTGAAGCGATAAAAACTCCCTATGGAGTAAACAACCATAATCTTTGGATCGATAGCCGAACAGATCCCATAATACTTGATAAACAAATCGTTCCCGCGCTGCCGTATTTGCCTAAAAGCCTAAGCAAGTTTTTATTGAGCAATTCGGCTTTCTGGCGTTTTTTTTCTTATAAATTAAATATCATTTCCACTTATTATGTCGACGCCACTGACACAAACTCAAGCCTCGAATCCTTAAAACAGATGAAACTGCTGCTGGCTAGCAAAGGAATCCCTCTGGTGGTTATCGATTTTCCGCCCGCGGTTAACGAACAAGATTATTGCGGCTATGTGTCTGGGGAGGGTGGGAAAAAACTTCAAGATGAGATCAGAAAGATGGCCGTAGAATTAAACTTTTCTTTCTTGAGCTTATGTGATTATGTTGATGATATCCATTCTTTGCAATCCAGCATAGAAAGCAACCATTATCACTATAATACGGAAGGCCATCGCCTTGCGGCCGAAGCGCTAAAAAAAGAGATATTAAACATAACAAAGAATGAAGAATAGACTTCTAAAAAATATTATTTTAATTATTATTTCCCTTTTGATAACGCTGTTTTTTTTGGAAACTATTTTTAAGATTTGGGAGATCGATAAAAACATAAACGGCTCTGTGGTTTGGCCAGAGATAAACCGAATAAGCGGAGAAGGTTTGAATAATAGTTATATAAAAAAAGACAATGGCCTCTCCTACAAATTAGAAGATGATAGCCTAAACGAAGATTTGTATATTCTTTTTGATAAGAGCCATTTTACCAAAACTAAACCGCCCGGAGTTTACCGAATAGCCATAGTCGGCGATTCTTATACCTGGATACCTAAAAATATCGATTGGATAAAGTTTTATGCCCCGCAATTAACAGAAATGCTGTCTAAAGAAAAAACGCTTTTCGAAGTTTTGCCGTTCGCCCAGCCCGGGCTAAACACCGAGCAGGAGTTCACTATCATCAAAGAGCTCGCTTTAAGTTATAATCCCAACCTAGTGATCCTCCAGAGCACAAACAACGACAATGAATTGCCTAGAGCCTCCTTGCGTTTAGGCCCATCCACAGAATACGTAATTTCTAAAAGCGAAGTTATCGTCATTAACAACCGCGCTATTCCGGCTTTTTCTTTTTTGAGCCATAAAATAAACCTATTCATCCTTCAAAACTCGTCCTTCTTGCGCTATATCGCTTATAATTGGAACGTTATATTATATAAATATCAGGCTCAGCCCTGGCAAAAAAATCTTGATACCATAAAAGAAATAAAAAAAATTACGGAAGAAAAAAATATTGATTTTTTAGTTATTTTTACTCCATCAGCATTGAATAACCCCTGCGCCGAAGAAACCATTAAAAGCTTGGGCGAACAATTTAAGAGCCTGAGCGAAGAGATCAAAACCCCTATCCTTAATCTTTGTGATAATGTTCTGGATTTTAGCGCTTATAAGGCTAAGGAAGGGGACGGCCACTACAACACCGAAGGATATAAAATAGTAGCCGAAGCTTTAAAAAACGAGATATTAAAAATAATAAAAAAATAAACATATGCCAGAAAATAAAAGTTTCCTGATAGAGCTTTGGGATTTTTTAAAGATCCGTAAAAAATGGTGGCTGTTGCCGATCATTATTATGTTAGCTCTGGTAGGCCTTCTGATCATTTTTGGCCAAGAAAGCGCACTTTCGCCTTTAATTTATACGATTTTTTAATATGGCCGCACTGAGCGGATACTTGAAAAATATTGCCCTGAACATAAAAAAAATAGCTCTGTTGCCGGCTAATTTTGTTTTGTTAACCGCTGTTTTAATAATTTTGACAGTTTTTTTTAATAAACAAATCCTGGCTGATTATCTAACAATAAGGCCTTTTTTTAGCTACTATTTTTTTGGGGCTATAATCCTTTTGATAGTCGCTATTATAGTTTTGGCAACTATTAACTGGAAACGGTTAAAGTTAGTGCTAGTTCAAGACAAATATTTAATAGTTTTAATTATTATTTTATTGGCTATTTTAGTCGGATTGATCATGGCTGGGCCGGTTCTGGTCAGGGTAGACAAAGAAACGTCCGCTGTCTTGGGGAGCCTGGACTTTGAATTAAACGCCTTATCATCTTTTTCGGTAATTTTTCGCGCTAAAGCATATTTTTTAATAATGCATTTTTTGGCATATATTATGCCCATAACGATAAAAAGCCTGTCTGTGATAAATGCTTTTTTGATAGTTTTTCAGATGTTATTAGTGTATTTAATATTAAAATTGCTGCTGAATAATAATCGCCTAGCTTTTCTAGCCAGCCTTTTATTCATATTTTATCCCAACAATTTATTGATCGGGCGGGCGCCAGACTATGCTTTTGCTGGGCAGATCTTCGGCACCTTTAGCTTGTTTACGCTGCTTCTTTTTGTAAAATACAAAGACCGGCTTTTGCTTTTTTGGAGCTTGGCTATTTTGAGCTTGTCTTTGTTTTTGAGAATAGAGATGATCTTTTGGCTGCCTTTCTATCTTTTTCTTTTATGGCGCAATTTAGATGATGAACAAATAAGGAAAATCAAGAACATTATTAATGTTTTTCTTTTGCTAAGCCTGCCCTTAATGCTGGCAACGATCATTTGTTTTTTTATCAGCCCAACCGGTTCGATTTCTGATGTCAGCTTTTACAACTTAAGGCTGACTAGCGGCTGGAATCTTTTACAGCAAATAACAAATTACTATCATTTTGTTATAGACAGAAACTTAGCCTTTAATTTGAGCTATCTGATTTTTGCCATACCTCTTTTTTGGATTACGCCTTTGGCTTTAGTGTTTTTTCGCGATAAAAAGATATGGGATTACATATTATATTTTTTCTTTTTTTGGGCTATCATTACTGTTTTCCATTGTAACGAAAGAATCGATTCTTATGAGTTCCTTTCTTATTTAATAGTTCCTCTGGTAATTTTGGCTGGTTTGGTTATAGGGCATCTTTCAAAAATCCATAAATACGGCTGGTTGGCTTCTGCCGCCTTAGTCCTGTTTCTTATCATTTTTGGCTTTAAGCTCTATCAGCCAGCTTGGTTTTTCACTGATAACGTCACAATTTTTTGGAATAACGAATACCAGCTTATAGAAAAACATCTGGGCCAAATAAATAATGACTCAGTTATTATTACTAATGATAAAATAAGCTTGATCTCTTCGGTGGTAAACAAAAAAAACGAAAAGATCGTCCAGGCCTTGCCCGATATAACTAAACAGATCAAGGAGCTAAAAAACAAGTATAATAATGTTTTTGTTATACAAGGCTCGCTTAACGCTTCCCGGCCAAGCATATCGACTTTTGAAGCAAATCAATTTGAAAAAATAATAAAAGATAATTTTAATTTGGAAGTGGTCTATCGGGAAAGGCTCGGAGAAGACGGCTTAAACCAGCCCGGAATAGCACCGATAAAAAACGCTTTAATTTTTCTATACAAGATTAACTAAGTATGCCTAGGCATTATATTAAAATAAAAATAGTGATATAATATAAAAATAAACGATAATAACTATTTAAAATTATGATAAAAATTGCTATTAATGGCTTTGGCCGAATAGGCCGGCCGGTTTTAAGAAGGATCTTAGACAAGCATCCTAATCTTGAGGTGGTGGCTATAAATGACCTGACGGACGCACTAACTCTAGCACATCTTTTAAAATATGATTCTTCTTATGGGCGATACGATAAAGAGGTAAAAACCGAGGGAAGCGACCTAGTGGTTGGCGGCAAAAAAATAAAGATATTAGCAGAAAAAGACCCGGCTAAGCTTCCTTGGAAAGAGCTGGGTATCGACGTGGTTTTAGAGTGCACGGGACTTTTTACTAAAATTGATGGCGCGAAAAAACATATTGAAGCTGGAGCTAAAAAAGTTGTTCTGTCCGCGCCCACCGACAGCGAAGAAATACCCACATACCTGCTAGGCGTTAACGCCGATAAATACCAGGGCGAACAGATTATTTCTATGGGTTCCTGCACCACCAACTGCTTGGCGCCAGTGGTTAAAATATTAAATGACGCCCTGGACATTGAGCATGGCTTCATGACCACTATCCATTCTTACACCAACGATCAGCGTATTTTGGATCTACCGCATAAGGATTTGCGTCGAGCTCGGGCTGCTGGGCAGAATATAATCCCAACTACGACCGGAGCGGCTAAAACTTTAGGAAAATGCATTCCGGAAATTGCTGGCAAGCTTGATGGGCTGGCGATGCGGGTTCCAACGCCAACAGTCTCGATTACCGATTTTGTCTGCACCGTTAAAAACCCGCTAGGCGCACCGGGCATAAATGATCTTTTTATTAAAGCAGCCCAAGGTTTATTGCAGGGAATCCTAGCCACCACCAACGAACCCTTAGTTTCTATGGATTTTAAAGGGGATAGCCATTCCAGCATCGTCGACCTGTCTTTAACTATGGTTAAAGATGGCATGATAAAAGTTGTGTCTTGGTATGACAACGAATGGGGTTATGCTTGCCGGCTAGCTGAAATGGCCGAATATATAAAATAACTATTTTTTATTGAATATTTGCTATCCCATCCCATTCGTTGAGGGGGCGAAGGGGGAGCGTAGCTCCCGCCTTGGCGGAAACATTAAAACCGAGGGGTTTTAAGGAGTGAGAAGAAAAACGACGAACGACAGAATGGTGGTTATGCTTGTAGATTGGCAGAGATGGGGGAACAGATAGCCAAATAATAGCTTTCTGAAAAACCGATGGAGGGACATAAGATTATGAAGATCCTATTTATTTTTCCTTTTATAAACACTAAGGGAGGCGATCCTATTAAGTTTTTGCCAATTGGCCCAGCGGCTTTAATTGGAACTTTGAAGCCAGATTTTCCAGAAATTATATTTGAGCAAATAGAACTAGAAGAAGAAATAAGAGAAAAAAAGAGACAAGGAAAGATTGATAAAAAATACGAAAAATTATTAGAGAGCTTTAATCAGAATAAAGCTCTTTTTCCGTCTAGCAATGCTGTAAAAGAATATAAAGGGTTTTTTGACAAATTAATTAATTTTTTTCAAATAGACCAATACGACCACTACTTTTTTTCTCGCTATGATGACGATTGCGGCCTAAGAGCTAATCTTTTTTTTGCCAAATATTTAAAAAGCCTTTTTCCTGACAAAAAAATTATTTTTGGCGGAATTAATAACGCTAGAAGCAATGAAATCGACAATAGCCTTTTTAATAGTTTGAACTTCATTGATTCTTTTATAGTTGGTCCGGGAGAAAAATCAATGAGGCTAATTTTGCAGAAGCTTTTAGATAGCGAAAAACTAGATACAAAATATTCTTTTTGGGTTTCGCCTCAAGAAAAAATTAAAAACCTTCCCGACTACAAAAGCAATCGGAGTTTATCCCTTTTTAAGCACTCGGTAAAAGAACTGGAAGGCAAAGAGGGTGGCTCAAAAAACTTAATATCAATACCGTATTATTTTTCAATTGGCTGTTTTTGGAGTCAATGCGCTTATTGCGCTAACTCGCACTTTAAGGGGTCTAGCCCCAGCCAAAAACAAGCGCATAAATCAATTGACCAGATAATCTCTGATTTGACCAGACTAAAGAAAGATTATAAAACAAAGCATTTTATTTTTTTTAATCAAAACTTTAATTTTGACCTGGATTTCACTAAGCAACTATTAAAAAGGATCATAAGCGAGAAATTAGATATTTTATGGACGGATTATTTTAATTTAACGATTTTTGACGAAGAGTTGCCCAGCCTTCTAACTCAGGCGGGGTGCTATCGAATAGATCTTGGAACTGTCACTTTTAATGATAAGCTTCAAAAGCTTTATAGTAATTTATTTAAAAATCAACAGCTCAAATATTTAAAATATATCAGCGACGCCGGAATATGGATTAACTTAAACATCATCGCCAATCTCCCTTATTCTTATTCAATAGAGGGAGAAAAGAAGGTATTGAAAAACTATTTAAAATATTTTGATTCGGCAGACATTAATTTTTATAGGAACTTTTCTATTTCTGATTTAGCCTTAAATTATCGCTTCTACGATTTAAAAACCGCTGATAAAAAAATAGTTTTTAAAGAAGGATTGACCGGCAATTTATCGTTTATCGAAAAAAATGGAGGCAAAAGCGTAGACGAAAAAGCGGTAATCTCGCAAAAAAACTACTTAGATTGGGAAAGATTTTTAATTAAAAACGGCAAGGTAATAAATAACCATAATTTTGCCTATTTATCGTATTTGTACGATGCCCATGGTTTTAATAATAAAGAAAGAATCAAAAAACTTTTCTGTTCTGCCAAGAATAATACCTGTCTGCTACCAAAAGAATCAAAAGATAAAGTAGGGCCAAAGGGACGGCTATCTTTAGTTAAAAAGCCCTAATTTTAGAGATTTTAGAGTATTTCTAGCTGCCTCTGTTATGGGGCTTGACAGAGCCCTATAAACGAGTAAAATAGACTGTGTTAGCAATAATAGAAACTTATATGTAAAAACTCATTTTTTACATCGTGAAGATTTAGTGGTATTTTATGCCCGCTTCTTCGCGGGTTTTCTAGTGCATGAATTAAACCGCAAGGCTAACAAAAATGAACCTTAACAATTGAAGACCTTTGAATTTCCAATAATTCCATACAATTTAGTTTAGTTTCCACAACAGTGAAAATAACAAAAGATTAGTTTCTTTTAGTTATCTCGTAAAATCCGTGTCTATAGCAACTCTGCAAAGATTTGCGGCAAGACGCGGGAAGATCGGAGCGTATGATTTATTAAACCGCTTTACCTTAACGGGTCGAAGATCGGTTTAATGAATTGAAACTCTTTTCTTATTTTGAGAGTTTGATCCTGGCTCAGGATGAACGCTGGCGGCGTGGATAAGGCATGCAAGTCGAACGAACATTTTATTTTAGCAATAAGACGAAATGTTAGTGGCAAACGGGTTAGTAACGCGTAGGTAACTTACCTCGGAGTCTTGAATAACCCAGCGAAAGCTGGACTAAGACAAGATGGTAATGAGGGGGCGAAAGCCATTCTCATTTAAAGATTTATCGCTCCGAGAGAGGCCTGCGTCCTATCAGCTAGTTGGTGAGGTAATGGCTCACCAAGGCTATGACGGGTAGGGGGAGTGAGAGCTTGGCCCCCAACATCGGAACTGAGACACTGTCCGGACTCCTACGGGAGGCTGCAGTCAAGAACCTTTCTCAATGGGCGAAAGCCTGAAGAAGCGACGCCGCGTGTATGAAGAAGTCCTTCGGGATGTAAAATACTTTTTTTGCCGAACAATTTTTGAGCGTAGGCAAAGAATAAGGGGCTCCTAAACTCGTGCCAGCAGGAGCGGTAAGACGAGTGCCTCAAGCGTTATCCGGAATTACTGGGCGTAAAGGGTCCGTAGGGGGTCTAGTTAGTCTGGCGTTAAATTTTGGGGCTCAACCCTAAAGCTGCGTCGGAAACGGCTAGACTAGAGAGCATGAGAGGCTGATGGAACTCACGGTGTAGGGGTGAAATCCGTTGATATCGTGGGGAACACCAAAGGCGAAGGCATTCAGCTAGCGTGTTTCTGACCCTGAGGGACGAAAGCGTGGGGATCAAAAAGGATTAGATACCCTTGTAGTCCACGCCCTAAACCATGATGACTGGCTTTTTGAAGTATCGACCCTTCAAGAGGCGAAGCTAACGCGTTAAGTCATCCGCCTGGGAAGTACGATCGCAAGATTAAAACTCAAAGGAATAGACGGGAACTCGCACAAGCGGTGGAGCATGTGGTTCAATTCGACAATAAGCGAGGAACCTTACCAAGGTTAGAAACTCTAACGAAGCCTGCCAGAAACGGCCGGCGTCTCACAAGGACGTTAGGGTCAGGTGCTGCACGGTTGTCGTCAGCTCGTGGCGTGAGCTGTACTCTTAAGTGAGCAAACGAGCGCAACCCCTATGCTGCGTTACAAGTGTCGCAGCAGACTGCCTCGGACAACGGGGAGGAAGGAAGGGATGACGTCAAATCAGCGTGGTCCTCTGACACCTTGGGCTACACACGTGCTACAATGGCCGATACAATGGGTCGCCAAGTCGCAAGACGGAGCTAACCCCATCAAAGTCGGCCCCAGTTCGGATTGAGGGCTGCAACCCGCCCTCATGAAGCCGGAATCGCTAGTAATCGCGCATCAGCCATGGCGCGGTGAATACGTTCTCGAGTTTTGTACTCACCGCCCGTCACTTCAAGGAAGCCGGTAATACCGGAAGCGCCACATTCGTGGTTCCAAGGTAGGATCGGTAACAGGGAAGAAGTCGTAACAAGGCATCCGTAGCGGAAGCTGTGGATGGATCACCTCCTTTCTAGATTTTTTTATTTACTTTATGTAAATGCATCTTCTAGAAAAGTGTCGATTATTCTGTTTACAGAGTAGGTCGCGGCGTAGACCTTAAATTCGCTGGTTCATAATTGTGTAACCCTTAAATGACCAATTCGAGATAACTAAAAGAACCTAATTGTGGAATTGCGAAATAACAAAAAATGCCTCTTGATTTGAGGCGTTTTTTTGTTTATAATAAAAACTGCGTAAATAAGGGCGATTAGCCCCTCACTTGAAAAGGATATGTTTTATGTTTATGTCCTAAAAAGTGAAGTAGATGATAAACTGTATATTGGCTATACAGATGATCTACGACGCAGAATTGAAGAACATAGCAAAGGAAAGTCAAAGGCAACAAATCCAAGGAAACCATTTAAGCTGGTTTATTACGAGGCCTACTTCTCCCGAAGCGATGCTAAATATAGGGAAAGTCAATTAAAAAGATTTTCTGGTTCATACACACATCTGAAAAGAAGAATTAAAAATTCAATCCTTTTCAAGTGAGGGGCGATTAGCTCAGGTGGTTAGAGCGCGTCACTGATAATGACGAGGTCCGAGGTTCAACTCCTCGATCGCCCACAAAAAAAGGGAGAGACAAAAAACTGTCCCGATAAACCTCCTTTTTAAGGAGGTCATTTTGTATCAGGGGCCGATAGCTCAGTTGGTAGAGCACCTCGTTTGCAACGAGGGGGTCTGGAGTTCGAATCTCCATCGGTCCACTTTTCTTTTATCAATTTATGAAAAAGAGACTGGAATGTTTTATTTTTGGCCGAGTCCAATTGGTGATGTTTCGGGATTTTACCCAGCGCAAGGCTAAATCTCTGGGCTTGGTTGGCACGGTTAAGAACCTGCCGGATGGCTCGGTTTTTGTGGTGGCGGAAGGCGAAGAAGAAAAACTTGCTCGGCTGCTAGAAAAATTAAAAAAAGGTTCTTTATTATCCCGGGTAGACAAGCTTGAAGAAAAATGGCTGCCAGCAACAGGGGAGTTTATTAATTTTAAAATAGTATTTTAATTTTCTATGCCTAACGACAAAATACCAGGCGGCCCAAAAACCATCGGCGTTATCATGGATGGCAACCGGCGCTGGGCCAAAGAACAAAGTTTACCAACCATGGAAGGGCACAAAGTCGGGCTTAAAAAAATAAAAGATCTGACTAAGTGGGCCAAAGACCTAGGAGTCTCTACAATTTATCTCTACGCTTTTTCAACTGAAAATTGGAACCGCGAAAAAGAAGAAGTGAATTATTTGATGAAGCTTTTTTTACAAGCTTTTAGAGAAGACTCAAAAGAACTAGTAAAACAAAAGGTGCGAGTTAAGTTTGCCGGCCAAACAGAAAGGTTTTTTCCGATTTTGCGCCAGAGCATTAAAGCGCTAGAAAGAATGACCAAAAACTTTTCTGGCTTAACCCTGGTTTTTTGCCTTTCTTATGGCGGGCGGGCAGAGATCGTTGCTGCCATTAAAAAAATAGCAAAACAAAAAACCGCCCAGGAAATAGAAACCCTTACCGAGGATGATTTTTCTCGATTTTTATGGACCAACGGGCTGCCAAACCCAGAGCTGGTAATCCGCACTTCCGGAGAAGTCCGCACCTCAAACTTTTTGCCCTGGCAAACTGCTTATAGTGAATGGTTTTTCTCTAAGACTTATTGGCCAGCCTTTACCAAAGAAGAGCTTAAACAAATATTAGAAGATTTCTCAAAACGGGAGATTCGCCGCGGCCGATAATTGTTCATTGCCCGGCTTTTTGCTATAATTTTCAATAAGTAATCTTTAATTTAAAAATATGGTCGAGGACATAAAATATGAGCTTCAAAAAATTAAAGACTCCATAGGGGAGCTGGAAAGGGGTAATCTATATATGGTTAAAGAAAGGCTGCGAGAAATCCTCTCCACGCTAAACGATATCAAGAGCCGGCTGGACGATATTAAAAACAGCTCTCAAAACTAGCTTAGATCAATTTTATGCTAAACAAAACCATTCAGAAGTTTTTGGATTTAAATAAAACAAAATACGAAGTCATCGAGCATAAAACGGTTTATACCGCCTTTGATAAGGCTGCCACGCTGCGCGCCAAACCCCAAGAAGTAGGGAAAACTGTAGTGGTTTCGCTAGACAACAAAGAATACGCTTTGGGCCTGATTCCCTCTAATAAAAATCTGGACAAGAAAAAGGTTTTGCTGATTTTTAATAAATTGCGCGCTAAAAATAAAGAAAAAAACTATAAAAAAATAGATTTTGCCAAAGAGCAATGGATGAAAAAAAGCTTTAAGGGGGTTGCCCTTGGCGCCACACCGCCCTTGGGCGAACTTTACAAATTACCATTTTTTATAGATAACGCCTTAACCAAGCCAAGCAAAATTGTCGTTAATGGGGGAGCCTATGAAGTTTCTCTGAAGCTTTCGCCGGCCAATCTGATAAAGCTAAACCAGAATTCCTTAAAAGGCAGCTTTTCAATGGCAAAAAAATAAAACTTTTTCGATAACTCGTTTTTATTTGGAGCCTTCGGGCTCCTTTTTTGTCTTCGCGCCGAGTAAAGCAGGGGTTTATTTGAAAAACACAACTAATAAAGTATAATGGACTAAGAATATGCTTCAGATATTAACCTCACTTTTAATACTCCTTAATCCGGCAGTGGCTTTTTTTACTCCCAGCCACCAACCGGCACAAAACGCTTCTCCTTCTATCGAAAAAGAAGCGGCTTTTATTGATTTTGACGAATACAAACTACCTTTATCAGAAAATATCTTTTTAGCGGCCCAACTCATTCCAACTTATCCCATTAGAAATTGGAACTCAGCCGACCCGGAAATATCCGCTAAGATCGCTTTTGTTTTTGAGGCAACCCGACAAAAAGTTCTATGGCAAAAAGATGGTTTGCGAGAAGCGCGGCCTATTGCCAGCTTGACCAAACTAATGACAGCTTTGGTGGTGATAGAAAATAGCAAGCTAGATGATGTTTTTGTTGTTAGCAAAAAGGCCGTCCAAACGCCAGGAGAACTTGGCGGGCTAATCGTTGGCGAAGAATTATCCGCTGAAAAACTCCTCTATGCTTTGTTGGTTGAATCCAGCAACGATGCGGCGGTGGCGTTGGCTGAAAACATCTCATCAAAAACCGCTAAAGATTTTGTTGGCCTGATGAACCAGAAGGCTAAAGCCTTAGGGCTAAACAACACAACTTTTTCCGACCCCAGCGGCCTAGACCCCGAAAACCAATCTAGCGCTTGGGACCTAAATATCATAATGCAGGAGTTTTTAAAGTATCCTATTTTGCAAAAAATAACTCAGACCGCTTCCATTGATTTTACCTCCCAAGACGGGAAGTTCAACCATCATTTGGCCAGCACGGATAAATTATTAGGCTTATATCCGGAAATTATCGCCGGTAAGACCGGCTACACGGAAGAAGCGGGAAATTGCATGATCCTAGCCTGGCATGCGCCAAATAGCCAAGGAACTGTCATCTCTATCATAATGGATAGCCAAGATAGAATGGCAGAAAGCGCTGCGCTCCTAAAGTGGACGAAAGAGGCCTACTTGTGGTAAAATCCGTATAAGCAGATAGGGTTTAGCCACCAGAAACTAAGCCTATTTTGTTTTATATCTCTTAACTAATCGTTATTGCTTAGCCGTTAAATTATGTCTGATTTATTCCAAATCTCACGAATTTTAGGCCTAGGAGCGTTTTCTTTCGTAGTCGCTTTTGCCCTGACCCCTCTCTGGGTCCATTTCTTAACTAAATACCGCTTAGGAAAACAGATCCGCTCGGAAGGCGCGCCGGTTTTTAATCAGCTGCACCGCAAAAAAGAAGGCACGCCAACTATGGGAGGGCTTTTGATTTGGCTGACGGTCCTGGTTCTAGCCCTTCTTTTTTGGATACTAAATTGGCTGGGCGTAGATAATTTTATGGGCAAGCTAAACTTTTTAAGCCGCTCCCAAACTTTTCTTCCCTTGGGCGCGTTAATTGCTTCCGCTCTGGTTGGTTTAATGGACGATCTATTGGGAATATTCCGCATCGGGCCCAAAGGGGGCGGGTTAAAAATGCGCCACCGAATATGGATCTACACAGCTATTGCCAGCTTTGGCGCTTGGTGGTTTTTTTCTAAACTTGAATGGAGCACAGTCCATATTCCTTTTGTCGGAAACTTTGACATCGGACTTTGGTATATCCCAATTTTTATTTTTATTTTAGTGGCCACTTCTTTTTCGGTTAATGAAACCGATGGGCTAGACGGGTTGGCTGGTGGCACTTTAATGACGGCTTTTGGTGCTTATGGCGTTATTGCTTATGCGCAAGGCCATTATGATCTATCGGCTTTTTGCGGCGTGATTCTAGGGGCATTATTAGCTTTCTTGTGGTTCAATATTAATCCGGCTAAGTTTTTTATGGGCGACACCGGCGCTATGTCTTTGGGCATTACTTTGGGCATTATCGCCATGCTAACCAATCAATTCCTGCTCTTGCCGCTCATCGGCTTTATTTTAGTGGCAGAATCATCTTCTGTTTTAATTCAACTAGTTTCAAAAAAGCTGCGCGGCGGGAAAAAAGTATTCATATCAGCGCCGCTCCATCACCACTTAGAAGCTATCGGCTGGCCCGAATCCCAAATCACTATGCGATTTTGGATAGTTTCTTTTATGGCGGCGGCTATCGGATTAATAATCGTGTTTCTGGATAGATTTTATCTTTAAACCTTTTTATGGAATTAAAAGATTTTAAAGACAAAAAAATAACAGTTATGGGCATCGGGCTCCACGGCGGGGGAGTCGGTGTGATTAAGTTTTTGGCTGAACAGGGCGCCAAGATCATAGCGACTGACTTGCGCCAGAAAGAAGAATTAACGAGCTCCCTTGAAGCTTTGGCCGGACTAGAAAACATTGAGTATGTTTTAGGAGGACATCGGCTAGAAGACTTTGCAGGCGTTGATATGATAATAAAAAACCCGGGCGTGCCCGAGGATTCAGAATATCTGGCTGCTGCCCGCGATAAAAACATATCCATTGAAAGCGATATTGGCATTTTTCTGGAACTCTGCCCTGCCCCGATAATCGGAATTACCGGCACCAAAGGAAAATCCACCACCGCCTCTTTGCTGGCCCATATTTTAAGGCAGCATTATCCCCAAGTTGTTTTAGCCGGTAATATTCGCAGCTCGGTGCTAGCCGAATTGCCGGAGATAACCAAAGACACTATTGTAGTTTTGGAACTTTCTTCTTGGCAGCTAGCCGATGCCCAAAAACACAAAAAAAGCCCGTATGTTTCCGTTATAACCAATATCAAACAAGACCATCTGAACCGTTATGGCAATTTCCAAGATTACATAGAAGATAAAAAACTTATTTTTAAGTTCCAAAAAGAAAAAGATTATTTGTTTTTGAATTATGATGAGGAGATCCTGCGCGATCTTTCCCGAGAGGCAGCCTCCCGAATCTATTTTTATTCAACAGAAGGCGACAAACTTATCCACGCCGAACTTCCGGCTTTAAACCAAAAAGCCAGAATGGGCGCATATGTGAAAAGCAAAAAAATATATTACGGCGCAGCCCAAAGGCTTATTTCAAGCGTTAAAGACGTGAAGATAATCGGCCAGCATAATATTAGCAACGTCCTGGCGGCAATTTCCGTTGCCGACCTTTATAATGTTCCAGCTGAGAAGATCAAGGCCGCTTTACGCTCTTTTAAGGGGCTGGAAGGCCGATTGCAATTTATCAGTAAAATAAAAGACGTAAAGTATATAAACGACACTACCGCCACCGCTCCCGATGCGGCTATTGCGGCTATTGAGACTATCCACGAAGAGTTTCCCAGAAAAGACAAGCAGAAAAATATTATTTTGATTTCCGGCGGCGCAGATAAAAAATTAGACTTTGACCATCTTGGCAAAACTATTTCCGAACATGCCAAAGCCGTTATTTTATTGCCCGGCACCGCTACCAAAAAATTGGCCAAAGAAATCTCTCCGGAAATAAAGATAGAATTAGCCGATACCATGGCGCAAGCCGTGTTGTTGGCCAGCCAATTAGCCGAGCCCCAAGATATCGTTCTGCTCGCCCCGGGTTGCGCCAGCTTTGGCTTATTTCAACACGAGTTCGATAGGGGGCGCCAATTTAACGAAGCAGTGCTTTCATTAAAATCATAAACGAAACTTCAGTTCAGAATGAAACCTAACCAGCCCGATTATATTTTATTATCGGTTATCGCCATCTTGGTTGTTTTTGGTTTAATTATGGTCTCTTCGGCTAGCGTGGGCTTATCTCAAGAGCGTTTTGGCGAAAGCTATTATTACCTAAAAAGCCAATTGCTCAAAGGTGTTTTGCCGGGCTTGTTTCTGGGCCTCATTGCTTATTTTTTACCCTATCGATATTTAAAACCTTTAGCCTTGCCGGCGCTTATTGCCACTATCATTGCCTTAATTATGGTTTTCGTTCCGGGCATCGGGCAAGAACACGGCGGCGCTAATCGCTGGATAAAGATCGGGCCTTTAGTCCTCCAGCCAACAGAGTTTTTAAAATTAAGCTTTATAATTTATTTATCCGCTTGGCTATCTAGCAAGGGAAAAGCGGTCAAAGATTTTTCCCAAGGGCTAATTCCGTTCTTATTCATTGTGGGGGCAGTGGCTCTTTTAATAATAAAAGAACCGGACATTGGCACTCTTGGCGTTATCGGTTTTAGCTCCGTTATTATTTATTTTCTAGCCGGCGCGCGCATCTCGCATCTGGGCATCATCGGCTTTGGCTCAGTAATTGCTTTTTATCTTTTGACAAAGTTCTATGCCCACGCGGCTAGCCGCTTGCAGGTTTTCATGAATCCGGAGCTTGACCCAAAAGGCATTGGCTATCAAATTAACCAAGCAGCGCTGGCTTTGGGTTCAGGAGGATTTTTTGGTGTGGGGCTAGGCCAAGGCCTGCAAAAGTTCAAATACTTGCCCGAGCCCGCTTCCGATTCTATCGTAGCAGTGATTGGTGAAGAGCTGGGTTTCATGGGCATTATGGCCGTGCTGTTATTGTTTTTGATTTTTACCTTTCGCGGCCTCAAGGTTGCGCAAGGAGCGCCTGATGATTTTGGCCGCTTGCTGGCCGGAGGTTTAACCGCTTGGGTAGTAGTTCAGGCTTTAATAAATATCGCCGCTATCTGCGGCCTGATTCCTTTAACCGGCATCACCTTGCCATTTATTTCGCTGGGCGGCTCTTCCTTGGCTATTACTCTGGCAGGCATGGGCATACTTTTGAATATTTCAAAATATAGTAAAATCTAATTTTAACTTTTAATTTTATGAGAATTGTTTTAACCGGCGGCGGCACAGGCGGGCACCTTTTCCCAATCCTAGCTGTTGTCCAAGAAATAAAAAATCTAACTAGCGCCAATATTTTCCAAATCCCGTTCGGCGAGGGCAATAGCGTTGAGTTCATGTTCATCGGCCCCAAGACCGTCGGAGAAGAAGCGCTAGCCAAAGAAGGAATCGTCCATAAAATAATAATGGCCGGGAAACTCCGCCGTTATGCCTCGCTGCAGAATATTTTTGATATCTTCAAGATTCCGCTCGGCATACTCCAATCTTTTTGGCACCTTTTCTGGTTTATGCCTAATGTAGTTTTTAGCAAAGGAGGATACGGTTCAGTGCCGGTGGTTATTGTGGCTTGGCTTTTCCGCATTCCTATCATTATCCACGAAAGCGATTCCGTGCCCGGGCTGTCTAATAGGATCTGCGCTTTTTTCAGCCGCCGGGTAGCTATTTCTTTCGACGAGTCCGCTAAATATTTTTCCAAAGAAAAAACCGCCTTGATCGGCAATCCTGTCCGGCCGTCGCTTTTTGGCGGCGATAAAGAAACCGCTAAGCAATTATTCGGCTTAAGCGGCACCAAGCCGGTTCTTTTGATCTTAGGCGGCAGCCAGGGTGCGCAAGCAATTAACGACCTAATTATTTCTTCCTTAATTCTTATTTCTAAAAGATGCGAGATTATCCATCAATGCGGGGCGGCCAATTTTGAATCGGTTAAACAAACTATCGGCAATCGAATGCCTACCGATTATCATCTCTATCCTTTTTTGGACGATGAACAAATGAAACAGGGCATGACCATAGCGGATCTTATCATAGCGCGCGCTGGAGCCGGCACCATCGCGGAAATTGCCGCCCTAAGCACTCCTAGTATCTTAATCCCTCTGCCTAACGCCGCTGCAGACCACCAATTAAAGAACGCCACTGAGTTTGCTAACTTTGGCGCCACCGTTATTATGGAAGAAATGAACTTGACTCCCCATCTTTTCCAAAACCAGGTTTTTTCCTTGCTGGATAATCCGGAACTTTTGAAAAAAATGGGGGATAATGCCAAGGCTTTTTCCCGGCCCGATTCAGCCCAAAGATTAGCGCAGGAAGTTTTAAATCTGGCTAAATATTAGAGATAATTAGAAATAAAAAAACGGCGAATTTTTTTAATCCGCCGTTCCGAGCACCTTTCATTTTACCATCAATTTTTCTGCCAGCCTTTTTTCAACGGCCGCCTGTTTTTCTTGGTATCGATATATTATTATCGAAGCCCCGATCCAAAGAGCAAGCGCTAGCACCACAGACCAAAACCAACCCCAAAAATTAGAAAAGTCGCGGAAGAAAGTAATTCGAAATATTATGCTGGCAACACCGGCAACAATAACAATATCCAGCAACGCAACGCCAAACGCAATCAAAAACTCCTTTTTGCTTAATTTTCCCATCTCGCTAAAAAAGTCCGATGAGTTCTGTTTTCTAGCCCAGCCTTTGATTTTTTCCCGGCATTGGCTTAAAAACAATTCCTTCCTGCCATCTCTTATACACCGACTCTTTGCCCTTAAAATTGACATAAACACCTCCAAAAGAAAATGTTTGTTATTTGTTGAAAAGAACAAAAAAGACCCTTTAAACGTATATAAATAGTATAAACAATTTATGAACAAAAGTCAAGTCCGAACCCGTTTTGCCCCCAGCCCCACCGGTTATCTCCATATCGGCTCTTTGCGCACCGCGCTCTATTCTTATTTATTTGCCAAACAGCATAACGGCAAGTTTATTTTGCGTTTGGAAGACACGGACCAAAAGCGTTTTGTTGAAGGCGCCACCGACGCTATTTATAGCGGCTTGAAATGGGCGGGTGTTAATCACGATGAAGGCCCGGATATTGGCGGGCCGTTCGTGCCGTATATCCAATCGCAGCGTTTGGACTTATATAAAAAATACGCGCAAGAATTAATTGATAAAGACAAAGCCTATTATTGTTTTTGCGATGCTAAAACCTTGGAAGAAATGCGCAACGAACAGGTCGCCAGAAAACAGGCACCTAAATACGACCGGCGCTGCCTAAAGCTATCTAAAGAAGAAATCGCGCAAAAATTAGCCGCCGAAGAGCCGTATGTTATCCGAATGAAAATACCAGAGAATAGGACTATTGAAATAAACGATCTAGTGCGCGGCAAAGTGGCGTATAGGTCCGAAGAGCTGGACGACCAAGTCCTATTAAAATCCGACGGCTACCCAACGTATCACTTAGCAGTGGTGGTGGATGACCACTTAATGCAAATAACCCACGTCACCCGCACGGAAGAATGGTTGCCCTCAACCCCAAAGCATATTTTGCTTTATGAGTATTTTGGCTGGGAGGCGCCGCTTTTTGCGCATTTGCCGCTGCTGTTAAATGCCGACAAAACTAAAATGTCCAAACGCAAAGGAGACGTGGCGGTGGGAGATTATATTAAAAAAGGCTATCTGCCCGAAGCCATGGTCAACTATCTGGCGTTTTTGGGTTGGAATCCCGGCTTGTCCTCCGAAGCCTCGGCGAAGGGGGAGCGAGAAAAAGAAACCTATTCCATGGAAGAATTATTAAAAGACTTCTCCTTGGAGCGGGTGCATAAAGCCGGTGCAGTTTTTAACATTGAAAAATTAAATTGGTATAATAATTATTATTTAAAACAAAAAAGCGCCCAGGACCTAAGCGCCTTTGTTTGGCAGGGAGAAGAAAAGCCCAAAGCCCCAGAACCTCAAATCACCAAAGCCACGGCGATAGAATGCGAACGCAGCAATAACGCAGAGGAAATCAGAGAAAAGGTTAATTTGCTTTTTAATCCGCCCGCTTTTGATAAATCCTTGCTTAATTGGAAAGCCATGGAAGAAAAAGATATAAAAGAATCTTTGGAATCATCGCAAAAAATAATTGCCGGCATTCCAGAAAAAGATTTTAATTCTGAAAACCTAAAAAACATCTTAATGGAAGAAGCGGCCAAAAGAGGGGATAAGGGTTCTCTGCTTTGGCCCTTGCGCGTTTCGCTCTCGGGCCTAAAAAACTCTCCGCCGCCGTTTGATATTGCCGAAATTATTGGAAAAGAAAAAAGTTTAGCTAGAATAGCCCAGGCGATTAAATTGCTTTAATAAAACTTTTTAATGTTTAGAAATCTGCTTATTTTTATTGCCGCATTGGTTATGGCTTTTGGCCAGCCGGTTTTTGTTCTAGCCGAAACCACCGCGGAGCTGGAAAGTGAAATAAGCCAAAAACAGGCGCAAATCCTGGAATTAGAAAAGCAAATCGCCCAATATAAAGAAACATTAAAAAGCACCCAAACCCAAAGCGCCACTCTAAAAAACGCGGTGGCTAAAATGGAAGCACAGATCAAAAAGTTGGAAACGGAAATCAGATTGACCCAAACAAAGATTTCCCAAACCACCCTCAAAATACAAAGCCTTGATAGCGATATCACCACTCAAAACGTAGAACTAGAAAAACAAAAAAATAACCTAGCGCAAACTATCCTGCTCCTTAACGAATACGACCAGACCGGCCCGCTGGAGCTAATTTTAGGCAACGGAAACTTTTCCGATATTCTAAACCAGGCCCAATATATCACTAATCTGCAAGGCGGCCTGCAGCAAAAGCTGGTTGCCATCAAGGAATTAAAATCCCAGCTAGAAGGACAGAAAGCCCAATCCGAAGCGCAAAAAGCGGCGTTGCAAAATCTGCAAACCCAATTGCGCGGCCAGACTTTGGTGCTGGATAATGAACGAGACGAGCAAAAAAGTTTATTAACCACCAGCAAAAACCAAGAAAAAATATATCAAGCCACTTTAACCACTCTGCAAAAACAGCAAGCACAAGTAGAAAATGATATTTTCCTGGCTGAAGAAAAATTGCGCCAAAAGATTAACGCCAATTCCATCCCCGGCGCCAAAACAGGAATCTTGGCGCGGCCGGTTTCCGGCACCATGACCCAAACCTACGGCTGCATAGTTTCTTATTTTGCCCGCATTTCCTATCCCGCTTGCAACGAAGGCAAAGGAAACGGAGGATTCCATAATGGCATAGACCTTGATTTGGATACGGGTGATTCTGTTTATGCGGCACTGGACGGCACGGTCTCTGGCGTTGCCAATATGGGCAAATACGCTTATGGCAAATGGATAACCATTAAGCATGATAACGGATTAACCACGCTATACGCCCATCTTTCCGTGCAAAGCGTGAGCGTTGGCCAAAGAGTAAAAACAGGCGACTTAATCGGTTATGGCGGCTCAACGGGTTATTCCACCGGCTCCCATTTGCATTTCTCGGTTTACGCCACTAACACTTTCTCGATTGGCTCCAACCGCTACGGATATCCCACACCTCTTGGCGGCCCGCTAAGCCCGTTGTCATATCTATAAAATTAAAGGTCGAACAATTTTTATAATTTTTAACCACTAATTTTTTATGAAAATAATCAATTGCATTTGTTTTGGTTTAGTGCTGATTGGCGCTTTGAATTGGGGCCTAGTTGGCGTTTGGGATTTCGATCTGGTTGCCTGGCTCTTGGGCGTTGGCTCAACCTGGACCAAAATTGTTTATGATCTAGTCGGTTTAGCTGCAATCTATACAGCCGTATTTGGTTGCCGGAAAATGTGTTCTTGCTGCAACGGCAACACCCAATAATTTTTTCGCCAAGGCTAATAAAAAACTCCTGCTAGCATTTTGGCTTCGGGAGTTTTTTAATGGACAAATTATCGCAAAAATGCTATAGTTATTTTGTTCTTCAAAATCAAAATAACGAAAGGAGAAGGCTTATGGACAAGATGGTAGAAAAGATAGTAATAGCCGTTAAACAGTTAAGAACTTGGCCGGTCAAATATCCGCCATTTTTTTACGCAATCACAACTATTTTAGTCATTTTACCGGCTAATATCTGCATATTTTTAGCCATAAAAGAAAATCCCATACTCAAAACCGCTCCGGAAATTATCGCCTCGCTCATCCTGCCTTCTGCTATCGCTATTCTCTGGATCAAAGCTCTTTGGCTTCTTCAAAATAAGCAATTTGCCAACGAGCAATAACCCCCCGCCAAGGAGCTGCCAAAAACAGCTCCTTTTTTATTATCCCGTCGGTCGAGACTGACAGGATTTATTTGACCCCAAAACCCTATTTGCAGTATTATTTAAATATAAGCAAATAATCCAACAAAACCATGGCCGATAGAAAATGCCAATGCGGCATGCCGTTGGACGAAACTACCGAATGCTCCTGCCAGCCAGGTGTTTGCTGCTATTGCTGCACCTGCCAACCGGATTGCGAATGCGGCTGCCAGCAAAAAAAGGCGGAGCAAAAATAACTTGATTTTATTATGTTAACCAAATCCCACAACCAAATAGGGAAGTGGGCGATTGATGCTTATCCCCCAAGCGCATTTTAAAGTGCGCTTTTTATTAACCTTAAATAAAAAATTAGCTAATAGCCAATAAAAAGTATGCCAGACACATTTACATTTGATGCCGAAGACAAAAAAATAGAAGATATTTTATTTTCTAGTAATAAATTTAGAATACCCCGATATCAGCGCCCTTATTCGTGGGATACAGATAAGGTAGAAGAGTTTTGGAATGACATTCAAACAAATAAAGAAACTTTTTTTCTTGGTTCATTTGTTTTTAATTTCGAAAATTTTAAAGAAAACCAATACATAGAAATTATTGATGGCCAACAACGCCTCTTAACAATTACTCTTTTTATGGCCAGCATTAGAGATCTCGCAAAAAAAATGGGAGAGAATGATCTGGCTAAAAGAATTCAAACTAGCTGTATTGCCTTTGAGGATCGCAGAGGCAATCAAGAATATAGGATAGAATGCGGAGATTCAATTAAGGATTTTTTTAAAAACTATATCCAAAATCTTGATGCAGTCAATTTTCCAGGAAAAACCACAAAAGAGCAAAAATTAATAATAGATAATTATAATTTTTTTAAAAAAAGATTAGAGGACGAAATAAACAGTATAACTGAAAAGACAGAAAAAAAGGATTTTTTATTAAATCTTTGGGATAAAATTGCTGATCTTCGTGTTATCTGGATAGAAATTAATAGTGATGAGGAAGCATACACTATTTTTGAAACCGTTAACGCTCGAGGAGCAGAATTGACAGTGGCTGACCTCTTAAAAAATATGATTTTTAAAAACGTAAGAAAGAAAGACGGAGGGATAGATATCGCTAAACAAAAATGGACAAAACTAGAAGAATCCATTTCAGAAACAGATATAGAAATATCTAAATTTATTCGCCACTATTGGCTATCAAAATATTCCTTTGTTGGAGAAAAAAATCTATATAAAGAAATAAAAAAACATATCGGAGATTTTGAAAAGTTTTTAAACGAACTAGTAGAAGCGTCATGTTGGTATAATAAATTAATTGCCGGCAACAATGATGACTGGCAAGAGATTAAAAACGGCAAAAAAATCTATGATACGCTTTTAGGCATCAAAGCTATGGGAGCAAAACAATGTCAAGTTCTATTTTTAAGCCTTTTAAGAAATGTAAGTAAAGTTAATTTCAGCATCGCATATTATTTCCAAATTATAGAAAATTTTACATTTAATTATTCGGCTGTTTGTAAATTACAAGCCAACAGAATAGAAAAGCTATATTCAAAAACAGCTATTGAGATAGAAAAGCAAATTTCAAATTCTAATAAAAAATTGGCTCAAAAAAACACACAAAGAGCATTAGATTTACTAGTTAGAGAGTTAAAAGACCTACTGCCACCATATTCTCTTTTTGAAGAAAAATTTAAAGAAATCTCTTATAAAAATTCTGGAGTGTCTAGAATTTTTATAAAATACTTACTTTCAAAAATCAACAAAGAGAAAAGCGGAGGAGAGATAAAATTAGATTTCGATATCGTTAATATAGAGCATGTTTTACCACATAAACCAAGTGATAAATGGAAAATTAAAAAATCAGAAATAAGAGACTATGTTGATTTACTTGGAAACCTAACCCTTGTTGATAAAAAGATAAACTCTGAAGCGGGGAATAGATCCCCAAGAGAAAAAAGTAAAATATTAAAAAAATCTAAAATAGAGATAACGAAAGAAATTGCAAAACTTTTAAAAGACCAAGATTATAGATGGAATCAAGAAGATATACTAAAAAGACAAAAACAATTATCTAAAACTTCCTATGCAAAAATCTGGAAGTTATAAAATAATAATAGTATTGTGCGACATAATAAGTGTAATCAACCTAAATTAACTTAAATCAACCAATATGCCTCAAATAGCGCTTATAGCCATAGTTTTACCCTTACTTTTAGCCCCATTAGGCTCTGTTTTGGCCCAGGACGCGGCTTCAAGCACCGAGGCGGTAAATCCTGCGTTTGAGCTGCCAAAAACGCCTTTAGACGATGTTATAAATAAGTGGTTCGGGGACGGCAAACTGCAGGAGGCAGCCCAAGATGCCATGAATAAGGCTCAATCAGGGCTGCAGAACGCTGCCGGGCAGGCTGTTGATACTGCCAAAGACGCTGCTCAAGCCGAAATTGAACGCCAGGCTGATTTGGCTATCCAAGGCGCCAGAGAAAAAGCCGAGGGATATGTAGGCGGGGTGGTATCTATAGTTAAGAATGTAATAAATGATTTCATTTCTAAAATAAAATCTTTTTTCTCTGATCTGTTTGCTAAAGAAGCATCAACGTACTAAAAAATAAAAAGACAGAAGTGGGTGAGGGCTTACGAAACAAGCCCTCTCTTATTAGGCTTATTCAGTCGCAAAAGGTATCTTGTGCGACATACTGTATAGCTCGCCTTGACACTTCCCTCTAAGTTATCCACAGCTAGTTTTTGTCCTTGCCTCCAAACCTTACTAGGCTATCTTTTAAATATTTATTACAAAAATATTTTTATATAAATAATTATTTTATTTATTTTTCTTTTTTTATTTTTTGTAAATAAAAAGGGGCAGTCTTTTTTGACTTGCCCCTATCCCCTAAGGTTGGCCCTACCCCTTATTGAAGCGTTAGCTTATTAAGGTTAAGAAAGGGGTTAGATATTTTAACATGCCAACCCGTCGGCCTGACAATATAACTTTGCTGCGGCCTGATATTTGTCCATTTGCCATTCTCATCAACCCATTTTACTTTTTTTGAAACGCCGCTAACCAATTCATACCCCAGAGATCTTATAGAAACCCTTTCTCCGCAAGTGGGGCATAACAAGTCGCCCTTCAGCATAAGCATCACCTCTGTTGAAAGCAGCACGCCGCAATACTCGCAAATGCCAAGATTATTAACTCCGACTATTATATCGGCCATATTATGACCTCCTTTTAAGAACTATTTTAATATAACCATTATACAACAATAATTGCTCTTAGTCAATATTTTAGGCAAAATAAAACCTAGCTGATTGCAGCTAGGTTTTTATGGTTAATGGAGGGTTATGGCTTGGCCTAATGATTTTATTTTGGCTTCCTGGGTTTTAGCAATTTGTTCGTCCAGGATTTTTATAAAATCTTCAGGCTGCACAAACTCTCCCTGCTCAACTATATCTTCTAATCGCTCCTTCACTGTTAAATAAAGAAGGAAGGCGTTTTGGAACAGGCGGTCTTTTGCTTCCTCCAAAGCTTCATCAAGGGTTCCGCCAAACTCCCCTTCTTCTGTTTCTTGAATAAATAATTGGTCGCTGAAGCACTGAGCGATAATTTCTTTGTTCTCTTCTTTTTCTTCCTCCGAAAGAATGTTTAAGATCTGGTCAAAATTAATTAACGCTTGCTTATCTGATATGGAAACCGCGAAAAGTACAGAACGCATAAACATACGCAATCCCTCCTCTTGGTTCGTTTGGTTAAGCGTGGCCGACTTTATTCCAGTCGAATTGTTCGTGCCAGGTATCCCCGATAGAAATTGAGAAAGTGGCTCCCGGACGAAAAGCATTTCCCTTTTCTTTATTTATACAAGAATATAGTTCGAGTAGCTTAGAATTAAGGGAAACTATGACTTCTTTTTTTTCTTCCTCGGAAAAATATAGCTTATGCTTGTTTTTTTGGATCACTTCAGCGTATACTACCATATCATTTATCTCTTGAATTAAATAACAATGTTTTCTTTTTTCTTTCTCGGTCAACGACGACAAATACTGCTCAACATCAATTTCAAAAACAGTCTTCATATTTCCCCCTTTCTGTTCAATTGTTAAACAACAAAGGTGTAATTATCTTCTTCTATTTTTAGAATACGCCCAATTTAATTTAGGGTCAATCTTTCGTTTTATTGCCTAGAATGTTAAAATTGCCCTATATATGAGAATCTCTTATTCGGCGCTGGAAACCTTTAAGCGCTGCCCATTAAAGTTTAAGTTCCAATATATTGACCGCCTTAAAACGCGAAAATCCAAAGACGCGCTTTTTGGCACGTTGTTGCATAGCGCTTTAAAACTCCTGCATGAACCGGGGCTTATAATTCCCACCGAGGAAGATATTTTAAAGTTTGTCAGCGATAAGTGGGACTCTACCCCCTACTCCACCGAGCAGGAATCTGCGCTGGCTTTTGGCCAGGCAATAAAAATCGTTAAAGATTATTACGCCAAAAATTATCCGGCTGATTTTGACGTGCTGGCGCTGGAAACTCCTTTTGAAGTGCCACTGCAAATCGGAAGTGAGCAGCATTTGATTACCGGTAAAATTGACCGGGTGGATAAGCTGGCCGACGGAGCGCTGGAAATCATCGATTATAAAACCACTAAAAAAATGCCTTCGCAGGAAAGCGTGGATAAAGATTTGCAGCTGGCAATTTATCACTTGGGAGTGGCTAATCGCTGGCCAAGCCTCATTAAAGAAGACCGCCCGCTTAAAACCAGCCTGTATTTTTTAAAGCACGGCACCAAGCTTTCTAGCACCAGAAACGCCGAAAATCTGGCGGAAACCAAAGACAGCTTAAGCAAAGATTTTGAAACTATTAATAAAGCTTATAAACAAAGCAATTTCCAGGCTATACCCAATGCCTTGTGCGATTGGTGCGAGTTCCAAAAAAACTGCCCGTATTTCAAGCATAAGTTCAAAGAAGAAAAGATATTTTTTAACGACCAGGATGTTAAAGCGCTTATCGGCGAATACACAAAATTGAGCCAAGAAATTGACGAACGAGACGAGCGTTTGAAACAAATAAAAACGGATATGTCCAAGTTTATGGACCAGGAGGGGCTGGAAAGATTATTTGGCGACGATGGCTATATCACACGTTCGGCTATCCAGCGCTTTAAATACGACAGTGAAACGCTTCGGGCAATTTTGGAGCCTTTGGGGCGGTGGCAAGAAGTGCTTAAAGTTGATGATGTGAAACTGAAAAAAGTCGCCAAAGAATTGCCGGCCGACAAGCGCTCAAAAATTGAAGAAGCGCGCAAGCTTGATAAAGAATATAAAACTATTTCTTTAAAGAAAGACTCAAAGAAGAAAAAATAAAAGGGGTTTGCCGCATTGGACAAACCCCTTATTTTAACCGCCGGCTGATACGCCGACTTTTTTGCCAAAAAACAGATTTTTAATCTTCTGTTCTCCTTGGCTTTCCGGTGTATTATTATAGGCAACCTTATGGTTTTTCTGCCAATTCTCTTCACCCGGATGGCGATAGAGGCCCTTTATTGCTTTGTCTATCTTCCTAGGAAGAATGAAAAAGCGATAAAGAATAAACACCGCAAGAACAACAATTGCTACTGCAAATATTATCTTCATGATCACTCCTCCTCTCTATAATTGAAGATATTTGTTAAAAAACAGACAACCCTCTCTCTATTTATTTTATACCATAGAACCGCAAGCTAATCAAGCAAAAATAAAAGGGCAACGATTGCTCGTGCCCTTTTTTAAAATAATAAAAAAGAACTTTCTTACCATGCTCCGCTATCGGGCTTTTTTGCCATTTCGTTGGCTAAAGCCAAACCTTCTTGCAAAGCGCCTCTATTCCTTTCAAAAAAATCGCTTCCCGCTTCCTCCGCCCGGGTAGCACTCACTAATCCCAATCTTTTTACTGAACGCTCGAAAAATATTTGAGCGGCTGTTGCGGTCGGAACTCCATAAATGCGGCAATATCTTTCTATGATCTTTCTCTGTTTCTCGTCTGATTTTTGCGCCATTATTTTCCTCCTTTGTTCAAGCTTTCCTTTCTTTATCTTCTTGAACCGAATGACCGAAGGCCAGCTTCCGCCATATCCAAACAGCGAAGAGTCGACCAAAAAGAAATAAAAACAAAATGATTAACCGCCGCGAATGCTATCTGGCTGCAAACGGTATAATAATTTGCCGTTGTGGCCGAGATAGTTTCCGCCAAAGCCGTTCTTGCCTCTTTCAGTCTGTTATCCATCACGACAACCCTCCTTCTTCCGCTTTTAGTTTAAGAGTTTTATTTTCTTTTATTTCTATCGCCTCCCATGGATCCCGCACAAAGGCAATCCTCCCGTCGTCGAGTTTTTCTTTCATAAAAACGATCTTTCTCCCGCTTTTAGCCAGCACAATGGTTTCTAGAGGTAAATCATTCCAAAGCGCTTTTTGAGCTTGATAAAAACCACAAATGACCCTAACTCTTCTCACGGCATAAACAATAGCGAAGAGAATAATAACCACAACCGCCAACCATAAAATCATCGGATAATCTGGCATAGCCCCCTCCTTTTTTATTTTTTTGCTTTAATCGATTTTTCTAGCCCGTCCTTCTCGGGCGACGAAAAACGATATGGAAGATCGCCGCGCAAAAAATAGCGCCATTTTCCCTTAAACCAAACACGGTCTAAGGTAATAATAAGTCCGCCCGCTATAGAAATAACTGCTTGCTTTGGATGGTTTTTATCGGGAACAGGAAATAGCCGCGCCCGAAGATAACCGATGAAACGATAAAGAAAATATACCAACAAAACAAAAATTATTATTGCCGCTAAAAACGATAGGTCACCGAATATTATATTCCGCATAACCGCCTCCTATTTTTCTATTATTTTGTTAAATAACTTATCCTTTTAATATCATAAAATAACACACCTTAGCCCTAACTTCAAGGATTAACATATCCGGCCGGCGCTTTGCTTGAAATGCAAGCGCAAGGGGAATAACCGGCAGCTTTAGCCTCTATTTCCGAGTTAAACCAGATCTGATTAGCTTGCTTTATTTTTTCCCCATAAGAGCACCAAGGCCAATGGTATTTGGTGCCACCCCGGCTAGCCACAAAAAGCCCTTTGGTTGAAGCCTGGCCTACCCCTGTCTCCCCCGCTGGGGCAGTAAGGGATTGTGAAACAGTGCCCAACAAATTAGCCCCGCTTTTAACGCCTAATTCGTCGATTATAACGGGGTTTTTCACTATTTCCGGAGAAGATAGCCGCCCAGCTCCAAAAGCGATTATAGCCACCAAAATAAAGCCGGTAAATATGGCTATATCGGCTTGATTCCTCTTTATCCACTCCCCTGTTTTTATGGCTAATTCCAGAATTGACATACTGATATGCTTATGATAATATAATACAGTAAAAATCGTAAAGATAAAAAGCTATGGCGCATACTAAGGCGGCCGGCTCTACTAAGCTAGGCCGCGATTCACAACCACAATATTTAGGCGTTAAATTATTTGCCGGCCAGATCGCCAAGATCGGCAGCATTATCGTCCGCCAACGCGGCACTAAGTTTATCGCGGGCAAAAATGTTAAGCGCGGTTCCGATGATACTCTTTATTCTTTGGCTAACGGCATCGTTAAGTTCGTTAACCGCAAAATAACTAACTTTACCGGCGCGCAAAAAACCGTCAAAGAAGTTAATGTAGTGGCCGCAAAATAATTTTTCTTGCTAAGAAAAAACGCCCTGGCTTTGATGCCCTGGGCGTTTTTTAGTTATTTGATCGCCGCTTTCACAAGCTCCTTGAATAAAGGATGGGGGTCTAACGGCTTGGACCTAAACTCCGGATGGAATTGCGCGCCCACAAAAAACGGATGGTCTTTAAGTTCGATAATTTCCACTAGGTCCCGCTCCGGATTAACCCCGGCCACCACCAGGCCGTTTTTTACCATCAAATCGCGGTATTCATTATTGAACTCATAGCGGTGGCGATGGCGCTCGGAAATTAATTCTTTCCCATAAGCTTTAGCCGCCCTGGTTCCTTTATTCAGGCGGCAATAATACGCGCCCAATCTCATTGTGCCCCCATAACGATTTTCTTTTAACAAAGCTTTCTGTTCCATCATTAAGTCGATTACCGGATATTTTGTGTCTTTATCTATTTCGGTAGTGTGCGCTTTCGATAAGCCGCAAACATGGCGGGCAAACTCAACGCAAGCCAGCTGCATGCCATAACACAACCCCAAAAACGGGATCTTATTTTTTCGGCAATATTCTATCGATTTTATCTTTCCTTCAACTCCCCGAGAACCGAATCCGCCCGGCACGATTATGCCGTCATAATCCTTCAGGCTCTTTAACGCTTTATCGCTTTTTTCAAACTCTTCCGAATTGATCCACGAAATAACGGGCTTGCGTTTATGGAAAAAAGCTGCATGTTTTACCGCTTCGATCACCGACAGATACGCATCAGACAGAACAAAGTCTCCCGTGCCAAAGTATTTCCCCACGATTCCGATCTTGACCGGCTTTGAAGCGGTTCGCGAGATATTGGCCAGCTTTCGCCAATCGTCTAAATTAGTTTTTCTAGGTTTTAAAGACAGTTTTTTTAAGATCAGGTCGCTCATCTTATCTTTCTCAAAGTTTATCGGCACTTCGTAGATCGTGTCGATATCGGGAGCAGAGATCACATCTTCTTGGCGCATATTGCAATTCAAAGCGATCTTTTCTTTTCGCTTGCTGTCCAGCGCTACCGAAGAGCGCGCCAAAATAATATCCGGCTGCACGCCGGCCGAGTTTAAAGTGCGCACGGCATATTGCGTGGGCTTGGTTTTCATCTCGCCGATCTTATTGGGAATTGGCAAATAACTCACCAGCACGAACAGAACGTCTTTGGGTTTTTTAAGCCGCAACATTCTGGCCGCTTCTAGAAATAAAACATTTTGGTATTCCCCGACCGTGCCGCCAATTTCAATGGTGATAAAGTCTGCCTTAGCCTTCTTTATAGCCGCCTCGATGCGCCTGATGACCTCCAAGGGGATATGCGGCACCACCTCAACGCACTTGCCGCCATATTCCATATTCCGCTCACGATGGATAACCGATTCATAAACGCTGCCGGTGGTCATATAATTGATTGCTGGCAGGTCAACGCCCAAAAATCGCTCATAGTTTCCCATATCTTGGTCGCATTCCGTCCCTTCGTCCAAAACAAAAACCTCACCGTGTTCGGTGGGGTTCATAGTGCCGGCGTCGACGTTAACATAGGGGTCGATTTTTATGGCGGTGACTTTAAAACCGCGGGATTGCAGCAGTTTGCCGATCGAAGCTGTCGCCACCCCTTTGCCCACGCCAGACATTACGCCGCCAGCCACAAAAATATACTTTGCCATTCAAGTATAATTTGATCCTAAAGCCCTGAAGTTTAACGGAGGTCGCAAACTTCAAAGTTTTACGAAAAAATAAAATTATTACAAGTCTTCGTCCTCTTCTTTTGAATCGCCGACTTGCTCGTTGATAATAAGTTTGATCTTTGCTTCCAAGCCGTGGTCCATTTCCAGCGTTATTTCGTGATCCCCAAGGGTCTTGATATGTTCGTCCAACTTAATGTTGTTCTTAGAAACTTCAAAGCCTTTGTCTTTTAAGATCTTGGCTATTTTTATCGGGGTGATAGAGCCGTAAAGCTTGCCTTTGGCATCGGCCTTGCTCTCTATTTCAAACTCCTGGCCATCTATTTGCGCCGCGATCTCTTCTTGCGCTTTAAGATCTTCTTCCGCTTTTTGCGCCAAACCCGCCTGGACTAATTCCAGCTGCGCCAATTCCGCTTCGGTGGCCGGCTTGGCCAAGCCATTTTGAAAAAGAAAATTTCTGGCATAACCATCCGAGACTTCTTTTATTTCATTTTTTTTGCCCACTTTCGGGACATCTTTGGTAAGGATAACTTTCATAGTCTTGCTTTTCAATTAATTATTAATTTATTTTATTCTATTTTACACCGGCTAACCCCTGCTTGGCAAATCATTTTTACTTCAAAAGTTCCAGGGCTCTGTCCAGCTGCGGATCGCGCCCATTATCCACGTCGTCATTGGTAATTTCCACTTTAACATCCGGCTCCAGCCCATCATCCATAATAGAATGCCCGGACGGCGTTAACCATTTAGCTACGGTTATTTTTAATGAAGTGCCGCTGGATAATTGTTCAAGCTCCTGCACCGAGCCTTTGCCAAAACTTTTTTCGCCGATCAATATAATTCCTTTATTATCTCGCAAAGCGCCAGCCAGAATTTCGGAAGCTGAAGCTGAACCCTGGTTAATTAAAACTGCCACGGGATATCCGTTTAATTTATTTATTCCGCTGCTTTTATGCTCGATCTTTTTGCCGTTGCCATAATCTTCGGCCACTACTAGCTGGTTTTTATCCAAAAACCAGCTGGCGATCTCAACCGACGATTCCAAATAACCGCCGGGGTTATTTCTTAGGTCCAAAACTATGCCTTCGGCGCCGGAGGTTAATATCTGCTGGACCGCATTGGCAAACTCAGCCGTTGAATTATCGGTAAAGTGATATAAAGCTAAATAAGCGATCTTTTTATTCCCCACTGATTTTATTTCCAGCTTAACTATCGGGATATTAATAACGTCGCGAGTTATTTTGAACTCTTTTGTTTCGGTCCAGCCGTCCCGCAAAATCGTTAACACCACTTGTGTGCCTTTGGCGCCTCTTATATAACTGACCGCTTCGTCCACGAACATTCCGGAAGTCGCCTTATCATCAACCTTTAAAACTTTATCCCCCGCCTTTAATCCAGCGGCCATAGCCGGCGAATCGGCTAAAGGAGAAATAATAGTTATAATTCCCTTGCGCATGCCAACTTCCGCCCCTATTCCTTCTAAGCTCCCCTTTAAAGATTGGGAAAAATCCTTATTTTCTTCCGGCGTCATAAAAACAGTGTAAGGGTCTTCCAGGGAGTTTAACATCCCGGAAATTGCGCCGTAGACCATTTTTTGGTAATCGAGGTTTCCACGATTGACGAACTTTTCCTGGACCTTAACCCAAGCGTCCCAAAATAAGCTAAAGTCAACCGAAGAAGTTTTCCCGTCTTCCAGATTTTGCAAGCCGCTTACTTTTTCAATTGCCGGCCGGGTATTTTGCCCATACCAAAAACCTCCCGCAAAAATGCCAACAGCTAAAACAATAATTAAGATCGGATATAAAAACTTTTTCATTATAAGATATTAATTGCTGTCGATTATTTTCTGGCCGCGCCATTTCCAAAAATATTTAATAGCGCTGGCAATGTGTATCCAAGTATATTTATTAAAAAATAAGTCCGCTACGCCGCTGGTCTTTTTGCTCAGCCGGCCATGATAATGGTGCATCTGGGCCTCTGGGAAATAAACCACCCGCCAGCCATCAGCCAAGAATCTCCGGCACCAATCAGTATCTTCAAAATATAAAAAAAATCGCTCGTCCATCAAACCGACTTTCTCCAGGGCTTGTCGCCGCAACATTAAAGCCGCGCCCAGCAGCCAATCAACATCTTTAACGCTTTGCTTATCAAAATCTTTCATAGCAAATCTAGCCAACTCTTTTTTTCCAAGGCTAGACCGGCCTAAAAGCGTCCGGCGATAAATGATGGTCAAAAGCTTGTGAAAATGAAAACAGGATTCCTGGATAGTGCCGTTAAAGTTCAGCAGCTGCGGCCCTAGCAAGCCGATCTTGGGATTAACCGACAGATAAGCAACTAGTTTTTCCAAAGAATCTTTAGTGGCCAAAATATCAGCATTCAGAACCAACAGATATTCTCCCTGGGCTTGGCGCAAACCCACATTCACCATTTTAGCATAACCGGTGTTTTTATTGAACGGAAAATATTTAACTTCCGGCCAATCGCTTTTTATCATTTCTTCTGTTTCGTCCTGCGCCTCAGAATCCATTATTAATATCTCAGACGGCAAATTAAAGCTGGCTGCCTTCAATGATTCCAGGCACAGCTTTAAAAGTTCCGGCGTTTTATAGTGAGTGATAATTATTGATAGCTTCACGATTTTTTATTGGAATATATTTTTGCAAGCTTCTTGGATCTTAGAGAAATTATCTCCTTGCGGCAATAAGATATATGAACCGCTTTCAGTGTGGCTGGAATATAGCAAGCCTTCGGGAGTGGTATCAAAAACTTTATGGACAATATCGTTGAACTTTAAGCCGTCTACCATGGATAATAAAGATTGAAAATCGCTCATGCCCATATCGGTCCTAACATTTCGGCCCAATGAATCTAGGATCTGAAAAAGTTTGACCGGATTAGCCAAAACCCCAAGAGACAACGCTTTATCTTTCATAGCAATTAAAACTTTCTGTTGGCGGCGCGCCCGGTCAAAATCGCTGGTAGAAAAACGCGACCGGACAAAATAAAGCGCTTGGGTGCCGTCTAAGTGGTTATCCCCGGCCGGCAGATCGATTATCATCTCTTTGGCAAATTGGGCTTTTTCCGAAAACGGAGCCTCCAAATATACGTCTACTCCGCCCAGAACATCAACAATTTCTTTGAACGCGGCGTGGTCAATAGAAATAGCCTTATCCAAATAAAGGCCGGTGACTTGAGAAACGGCTATCTTGCTAAAAAGCAAAGCGCCGGCCACTCCTTTTTTTTCATAGCCCAAAGCATAAGCATAGTTTATTTTCTCCTTAATATTGGTGCTCGGGGTAATAACATAAAGGTCGCGCGGCACGGAGATCAAAGCCACCTGGCCCGTTGATTTTTTAATGCTTAGAACCATAATGGAATCTGTCAGCAATCCGCCATTTGGATCATCTTCCCCGCGCAAACCCAGAAGCAAAATATTCAAGCGGTCGCTTTCCGGCAAAGGCGTGGCCATATTTTCCGTTAAGTCCGTCAAATTGCCCAATACCTCAGTCTTCATTTGGCTAAAAGTAAAGCTGGTTTTATAAACCAAGGCCGCACCTACTCCAAGCAGCGCAATAATCAAAATCATTATCCAGGAACCGAACGCAAAACGCCGCCAAATCGATTTTGGTTTATTTCTTTTATCTGCCTCTTCTATTATTTCTTGCTCGAAATTATCTTCAGACATTGTTTTTATTTATATTGTTTACTTGAACCATTTTTTCATCTCTTCGGCGCCAGCCTTTTTGCGCTCCATTATCAAGCGGCGTTTTTGCCACGCTCGCGGCGCCAGCCTGACCAATTCTTTTATCGACTTCCAGGTATAATGTTCAAATAATAGGACATAAAGCCAAGAAGCGATTTCCTTGGGCGCAAAATAAAAAAAGTGCCGCCACAATAAACGAAAATCCTCATTTTTAATTTGCATCAGGCGCTGATTTTTAAAAGAATGGTATTTGCCAAACTTATTTATTTTCAATCGCTCTTTTATTATTCCCAGATACCCCGTTTTAGCGCTGTCTCCGGCAGTTCGGGCATGCCAAGCCACGGCTTTGGGCTCATAAAGCGCCTGCCAGCCAAACAATCTTAGCCGCCAAGCCAGATCCACATCCTCTTTATACATGAAAAAATCCTCGTCCAGATATTCTTCTTTTGAGCCGATCTTTATTTTGGCATCTTCCAGGGCTGCTCGCCGATAAACCGGCAAGGCTCCATCAACCCCAAAAACTTCTTCTGCCTTATCAAATTGGCCTTGGTCTTGCCGCCCTTGCCCCCGCGCGATAATGCGCCGATTTTTTAAAATAACCAAACCCGTCGTATCTATTATATCGGTTTTTATTAATTTTTCATCTTCAACCTTCAAACGCAATATCTTAACTTGGACCGAACCGACTTTTTTATCATTAAAACCGTTCACGGCTTGAGCCAAAAAATCTTCATCTAGAACAACATCCTGGTTAACCAGACAAATTATCTCTCCCCGGTTTTCCCGCAAAGCCAAATTATGACCGCCGGCAAAGCCCAGATTATCTTTATTGGCAATAATTTTATAAAAAGGAACCTTCAAGCCCGAACTTTGCGCTTCTTTAATAATAGCTTCCGCGCGTTCCGGCGTGCCATCGCCAGAATTATTATCCATAACCAGCAATTCAAAATTATCATAACTTTGCGCCAAGATCGCCCTCAAACACGGCTCCAAATATTTTTGCGGCTGAAATAAAAGCAGGTTAACCGAAACTAGCGGATTCATATTTTTTCAGATTTAAAAATACTTTCTCGCAAATTATAAAGTGTGGCTGCGCCGGCCGCAAAAAATAACAAAACTTTATCATTAAAAAGCACCACATCAAAGAAACTGTAGCCCAAAATCCACACAAAGTAAAGGCCAAAAATAAGGCCAAAAACCTTAAAATATTTATCCGCGCTCCTCCGCCAAACCAGGCAACTCGTCCAGAGAATATCCGCAAAAACTACCAGCAAAGCTAAAAGCCCGGGAAGGCCAACTTCAGCTGCCACATCCAAATAAAGATTATGGGCCGAAGCGCCTTTTTTAGCCGCCAAAGCACCCTCGTTGATGACCGAAATAAAATTGCCTGTCCCCACGCCTAATATCGGATGTTCTTTTATAGACAATAAACTATTGCGCCATATTTCTAAGCGCCCTTTGTTTGAGGTTTCGTCCAGATCGGAAATTGACCGGGCGCGCTCAAAAAAAGATATGGTGCTGGAAGAATATTGGCCGGTTTGCCATTCCTGAACTTTATAGAATAAAGGAGGATAGACAGTTGAAGCTAAAAAAATTACGGCAAAAATAGCTAAGCTGTAGATTGCCTGCTTTGGCGCCTCTTTATCTGATTCTTTAAACCAAAAATATAAAGCGATTGCCAGCACCGGCAAAGCACTTATCCAAACGCCGCGCGAGCCGGAAAATATTGCCCCCAGCAAAGCCAGGCCCGCTAACAACCAAAAAAACTTTTTTCTTTGGCCAAAATATATCGCCAAACACAAAAATACCGGAACAGACAACAAAGAGAACATCGCAAAAGAATGCGAATCAGGAAAAACTGAAAATAAGCGCAAAGTGGGCGGCGCAGCGTCATAATAAGCAAACCAAGTATTGGAATAAGCCAATAGGTCCGCCAAGTTCTGGCCATAAAAAAAGTTTATGACTTTGCCGGCCCAGAATTGCCAAAAGCCCACCAAAGGCGCAAATAAAACAGCAACAAATTGAACTAGCGCCACAGCGATAACCGCTGTTGCGCCCGTGGCTAGCGCCCGCCAAACCCGCAAAATATTTTCTTTGCCGCCCGCAGTCTGGCGCACGATAAAAAATAATAAAAAAATGTTTATCCAAAATAAGATCTTTTTAACCGCTAAGACTTTATAGTCGGCCACCCCGATAGATAAAGCACAGATCAGCAAAAAGGCAAAGATTCCCCAAGCCAAATAGCTGATCTTAGTGCTCCCGATTATTTTTTTAAAGAAAGCTAAGCAAATGTGGCCAAAGCGTTTTGGCTTAGTTGCTTCCCCATAGCAATTTTTTAGTTCTTTCACCAGCCAGACTAAAAATAAAACCGCGATCATGACCCGCCAATTGGCTAAGGTATCCAGGCCCGAACTGATCGGCAAAGCGGCGGCTAACGGGATAGAGGCGATAGCTAGCCACAAAGAATCCGCTACCGGAGAAAATATCATATAAAAAATTGCCAGCCCCGTCCAAACCAAAATCGCCTCGCGAGGAACCAGCCCCATTGAGCCCAAAACCACTATCACCAGCTCTAAAAAAAATACCAAGTTTAAAGGAGTAAAATATTTTTTTAAACTATTCATTATTGGCCGTTAAGTATTTTAAAGTTTTAGCTGCGCATATTGCCCAGGAAAAATTATCAGCTTGTTTTTTGCCTTTAACCGACAGGTCTTCTCTTAGTGCTTTATCGCGCAATATTTTATTCATAGCGCGCCAGATCTCTTTTATGTTCTTATTATCCTTTATCAATAAAGCCGCCTCCCCTGCCACTTCGCCAAGAGAAGAGCCATCCGTGGTGATGACCGGCGCGCCCAAACTCATTGCTTCCAGCACCGGCAAACCGAATCCCTCATAGTCGGAAAGCCAAATAAAAAACGCGCAAGCGCTATACAATAATTTTAACTCTTCGTCGCCGATAAAATCAACCTGCAAAATCGCTTGGCGCCCTAAACGTTCGTTGGTTTTTTTAATTAGTTTTTCTACGGATAGGCCGCTAGTATAGTCTTTGCCTCCGAGCAATAATTGGCTTTTATTTTCTTTAGCGATCTCTTCAAAAGCGGCGATAACTTGGGCTAAATGGCGGCGGGTAAACATCGACCCGACAAAAAAACCAAACTCATTCTTTAAGCCGTATTTTTCCTTTACTTCATCGGCCTGGCCGGCAACGCCGGATAAAAACGGGCTAACCGCCAAAGGCGTAACAATGATTTTTTCCGGATCTAAGGCATAGTGCTTTATAATTTCCTGGCGAGAAAACTCTGAAGGCGTAAAAATTATCGCTGCTTTTTGCGCTGTTTTTTTAGACGCCCATTTAAGCAATATTTTATCCGCTAAGCTCGGCCAATTAAAATCTTCCGGCCGCGCTTCATAACTTATATCATGCAAAGTAATAGCGGTTTTCCCTTGATATCCGATCGGCGCGCGATAATCCGGGCAAAATAAAATATCTACTCGGTCTTGCTTGGCTGCCCGCCCCAGGTCCCAATTCATAAACTTAGCTGTGCTGCCAATTTTTAATAGCCGGTATTCAAAATTATTGGATTTGGGCACATCGGCGGGGATCTCGTTTTTAAAATACAGGATAAATCTAACGCCAGAATCTGCCTTACTCCATTCGTTAAGCAAATTAAAAACATACCGCCCTACGCCGGTCCGTTTGCCTTCTAAATTATGAGCATCAATGCCAATTAGCATAATTTTAATAATACCCTTCTAGCTTCCCTTTCTTGCCCCGCCAAAAATCACATACCCCTCGCATGACGGGCTTGGCCCAATCTTTTCTATATTTAAAAACTAACTTGGCAACCTGTTTTAAAAATATCCAAACGCTAAATAAGGGAACTATTATTCTATTGCCAAATCGCTCTCCAAACATCAACCCGTTGCGGGAATGGTAATAGATATACGGATATGACGCCTCCACCGTGCTGCGCGATGCCTTGTGGTATATTTTGGCTTGAGGCACCAGCAAACTTCTAAAACCCGCTCGGCTAGCGCGCAAACACCAATCAGTATCTTCGTAGTATAAAAAATAATCTTCGGAAATTAAACCGATCTTTTTAATAATTTCCGCTTTAATTAGCAAACAAGTGCCGCTAATATAATCCACCTGTTCGGCAACCTGATAATTTCCATCCTCTGCTTCCTGATATGCAATTAGTTCGCCTCGCGTAAAATTATTGGCAATTCGGCCGCCCGCCGACCAGATCTTATCTTTCTCGTCATAAAAACAAATTAACGGCCCAACAATTCCAGCAGTTTCATCGTCTTCCGCCTCCGCCACTAGCTTAGTTAAAAAATCCGGCTCAACCGTGGTGTCGTTATTCAACAACAAAACATAATCAGCTTTATTTTCTAATGCCAATTTTATGCCCTGATTATTAGCCCCGGCAAAACCCAGATTTTCCTGGTTAAGAATTGTCCTAACCTTAAACTTTTGACTGCTAAAACCTGCCGTTTGAGGTTTTTCTTTTGAAGCATTGTCTATCAAAATAACTTCAAAATTATCGTAATCAACGCGAGCCAAAGAATCCAAACACTCCTTGGTGTCCGGCCAGCCGTTAAAATTAATTATTATTATAAAAACTTTTTTATCCATCTAATAAGCTTTTTTTATCTCTGTTCCCGTATAATAATATTTCAAGATTTCCTGGTAATTTTTCGTGCCGGCTTTGGCAAAAGCCCGCGCGCCGGCGCCTGAAAGCCCGACGCAATGGTTTGCTCCGCCGCAAGCGGCATAATCATATGAAGCGCCAGCCGGATCTTTAACACCACCAGCAAGATATGCAAACTCCGCTTTGCAATACTTGCTGCCCCAAAGAGAACAAGCGCTTTTAGTTCCGTTGGTTTGTAATTCCGCCGCCCCGGAGCTGTAAGCGGAAACTATGGGGTTGCCATTATAAGTTATGATCTCTCCGGTTGTATTATCAACCGCCTGAACAATAGACGGCGCCAACACCTCGCGGCCATAGCCTTTATATAATTGGTCGCTGGTTGTGTTGTTTAAAATATAGACTTCGTCCGCGCCGCGCTTGCCGCCTTTTTGGATATAATACTGCGCATAGGTGCGCGCCGCCACCACCATAGCTTTTTGGTATTCAGCCGCATCCGTGGCAGAGATCTCGGCGATGCCATTTAAATAATCTTCCAAGCTTAATTCGTTAACTGCCCATATCTTATTGGATTTGGCCGAATAAATTATTTCCGCGGTCCCGTGAAATTGATTGTAGTTCAAGCTTGGCTTCCAGGTGGGATGATCTTCATAAGAAACTATCTGCACGATGCCATCAGCGCTTTGCGGCACGATTTTAACAAAGGCCGTGGTGGTAGCGTTAATCGTATAAATATAATTTTCATTGGCGCTTTTAGTTGCTATTATCTGGCCAGCCTTGTCCAAAACATTATAAGCGGTATTAGCGGTCAAGATAACGCTGGGTGTTTTAACTTCATATATCGCCACTCTCATTTTTGGAATTACCGCTGAAATCGGTGAAGTTGTTGGTGAGGGGCTAGCGCTGACCGAAACGCTTGGAGTTGGCGTGGGAGTAGGAGTTAAGCTGGCCGACGGAGTTGGCGTAGCTGAAGAAACAGTTTGCGGCAAAGTGGCTCCTTTATAAAGCACATGCCAATCTTGAGCGGCAACAACTAAAACATTGACCCACTTATATTTTTTCTTTTTAAAAGTGGCGGCATCAACTATTTGGGGTTTACCGCCGGAAATTACATAAACGTTAACTTCATCATTAGGCCGCAATAATTGATTCTCGGGATATTTAACATAATCCCCAACCGAATAATAAGCCAATTCCTGGGCAGGAATATTTTTTACCTTTGACCAACTGTATTTTAGGTTTTTAAATATTTCCGCGCTAACAAATCTTTTTAATTGGCCGTTATCAACCAAATAAACTGCTTCTCCGCCAACAGCCCGCAGCAAAGTGCCATTGGGATATGTCATAATTGCGCCATCCAAATAGTTTTTAAGTTCTTCAGGCGAAGTTTTTATTTTTGACCATTTATACCCTAAAGCTGTGAACAAATCCCCGGAAGCAAACCAGCGTTTTTTGCCGTTTTTGATCAAGAAAACTTTCTGGCCATCGCTTAAAAGTTGACCCTCCAGACCATATTTTACCGCTGCGCCTTCCGGATAACTTGCCAAATCCGATGCTTCTACTGTTTTTACTCTGGCAAAGTCAAAGCCCAAGGCTGTGAACTCTTTGGCCGAGACGGCCAGGTTTCTTTTTTGGCCGTTTTCCAGGACATAAACAGTCGCCTCTCCTTTAATCTGCAATAAGGAGCCGTCCGGATACTTTAAAAATCTTGATTCAGAAAATAAGTCTGCCTGGCTTTGGGAAATCACAACTACTTTTTGGTAGGTTCCGCCCGCATTGGTAAAAGCCGCTAAATCGTTGTAGATCTGGCGGGTGCCGCTAAAAATCTTATAGATCTTTGGCAGACTATCAATTTGATAAACATAATTTTTATACTCGGCAGCAAAAATAGCGGCAGCGCTGCGGATTTTGGCAAAATCAAATGACGCCGGATCAGGATTGCCCTTCTCCACGTCTTTATGCCCCACCACTATCGGGCCGCTGTATAAGCTGCTAAACTCGCTGGTTAAAAGATTCCAGATGCTGGAAGACCTTGTGCCTTGGGGGTCAAGATTATTGGTTGCGGCCAGCCACCCAACCAACCGGCTTAGACTTTGATAAACTGCTTCAGAAGGCTTGGCCGCCGCATAGTTGCCAAGAACCGTAATGCCAATAGTGCCAAAATTAAAGTTATCGTTTGTCCTGTCAACGAAAACATGCGCGCCCCGGGAACCGTTTCCGCCATAACGGCCTTCATAGATCCGGCCCTGCTGGTCAATAATATAATTATAGCCAATATCGCCCCAACCTTTGGTTACGGCGTGATACCGATACATCGCTTGGATCGTGGCGACGGGATTTTGGTTGTTATTGCAGGTGGCGCTGGAAGTATCGCATCCCGTATCATGAATAATTATCCTTTCTACCGGCTGATAATCGCTGGGCTGCGCATTTTTATCCGGCAACCAAGTCATTAAAGCATTCAAGGCGGCTGTGTTATCCCAAGTTGACCGAGGCAAGATTATCGGCACGTTCGAATCCCCATAAACCGCTGTTTCTGCTTGGACCTCGGAAAAAAACACAAAAAAATTTCCGCCGGTAAAAAGAAGCGAAAATATAATCACCCAAACAATATTTTTAGTTAAAAAGCAGGGGTTCATTTAGCTGAATTATATCATATTTACTGATTTTTTCCAAAAAAAACAAACCCCGCTCGCCTCGACTTCGCGTAGGCGAAGCGGGCAAAAGCGGGGCTTGTTCAAGTCTTGGCGGACTTTATTTAACCTGCCAAATATCTATATAAAACCTCTTCGCCTCTCTCTTTTTGCTGTTCTTAGAAGGAAAACCTAAACAGTCTACCCTATAGTCTGGCTATAAAATAAAAAAACAGCAAAAAATTATTGCTGTTAAGGCGTCTGAGGATTGCTCCCGGTGTCTGAAGGTGAAGAAGGCGGCGTTGACCCGTTGGAAGAATTGCCGTTCCCTCTCATCGCCCACCAAACTATACCGGCGATAATAACCAAAACTATGAGTGCGTAAAGCCACATCATATTGGAGGTGTTTAATTATTATACTTTCATACTAACAGGCAAAAAAATAAAAACAATACCTAATGGCTGTGGATAACTCTTCGTTCGGGATTAATTTTCAAAAACATAAAACTTCCCCAGCGTGGAAGTTTTACTCGCCAGCTTCGCTCGTTCTCTCCGCCAGAAGCGGAGAACCATGCCCACTCGCGAAACTGAGCGTTTTGATAAATTAATCCCTCGCTTTTATGCCTTAATCAAAAGGTTCGTCAATTTATATATATCTCCAGCCCCCATTATCAAACAAACGTCTCCGGCTTGCAGGTTTTCTTTCAAATATGCTTCAGCTTTATTAAAATCCTCTATATACGCCACATCCTCTTTTCTGCCCTGAGCCTGAAGGCGAAGGGCCAGCTTTTCCGAGCTTACCTGTTTTTTTATTTCTTCGTCCTCCCGGCCCGCCACACTGTATATCGGCAACAAAACCACTTCATCCGCCGCGCCAAACGCGCCAACAAACTTTTCAAATAAGTCAAAAGTCCGGTGGTATTGGTGGGGCTGAAAAACGCACCATAATTTTCCGTTCTTGCCCACCAATTCTTTTGCCCCGCTAAGAGTGGCTGTAATTTCTGTTGGATGATGGCCGTAGTCATCATAAACTTTGGCGCCATTAATTTCTCCTTTATATTCCATTCGGCGCCAAACACCGGAAAAATCATTTAAAGACTCGACTGCTATTTTTTCATCAACTCCTAAGATTCGCGCCACAGCCAAAGCCGCGTTAGCGTTGCTTAAATTATGCCGGCCAGGAACTTTTAGATTTAAACCGCTAACAGCGCCAGAATTATACCGCTCAATTTTAAATTGCTTAGCTGGCATTTGCCCTGTTAATTTTTCAATATTCTTATCTTCGCCGTTAGCCACCAAAACTCCGCCTGCTGGCAAATGGGAAAGATATTCGCCAAAAGTCGCCATAATATCCGCCAAACCTCCGGTATATGTATCCAAATGTTCCTCTTCAATATTAAGGAGCACTAAAACTTTTGGCCAATGATTTAAAAATGACCGGTCGTATTCATCGGCCTCAATAACTAAATATTCGCTTTTACCTGCCCGAAAATTGCTATTGCCCCACTCTTTTAAGCGCGTGCCCACAATAACCGTCGGATCCAGCCCTGCTTTTTCCAGCATTAAACCGATCATCGCGGTGGTTGTGCTCTTGCCATGCATGCCAGAAATTGCAATAGTAAACTTTTCTTTAGTTAATTCTCCTAAAGCTTCGGCGTATTTTTGGCATTTAATTTTTAATCGCCGCGCCTCAGCCAATTCCACGTTGTTTTCCTGCACCGCTGCGCTAAAAATCACGCGTTCTGCCTGCGCAATATTTTTTGCCTCATGGCCAATAAATATTTTTATTCCCATTTTTTCCAAGTCCGCTGTAATCTCGCTAGCTGAACCATCCGAACCGCTCACTTCGTCGCCCTGCGCCAAAAAATACCGCGCGAGCGCCGAAACACCAATCCCCCCAATGCCGATAAAATGGATTTTCATAAAAACTTTTCTTTTAATACAGCAGCCGAAAAAACAAAGATTGATCGCCAGGTTTTTCGCCAACGGCTGGGCCTAGCAAATAAGCGCCATAGCCATTCTAAGCCTATTTTTTGGATCACACGAGGAGCGCGGCGCGCGTGCCCGGAAATAAAATCAAACGCCCCGCCAACACCAATCGCTATTTTTACGCTTGGCATCATCTTAAGATTATCATAAATCCATTTTTCTTGCTTTGGCATGCCCAAGGCCACCAGCAAGATCTCCGCCTCACTGCGATTAATCAAGTCTATTGCTTCTTTATCGTTCACATAGCCGTTTGTGATGCCGACTATCCTAGCCGATGGCTCTTGTTGCCAAACTTTTTGCGCTGCTTTTTGCGCTACTCCTTCTTTAGCACCAAATAAGAACACTTTCCGGCTGCCTAATTTTTCAAAAATTGCCCATATCAAGTCCACGCCCATCACCCGCCCCCTTAAGTTCTCTTCGCCAATAACATGAGAAGCGATTACCGGCCCGATCCCATCCGACAAACTCAGGCCCGCGCCATTCAGGATCTTTTTAAAACTAGCGTCTTTTCGGGCTTGAACTAAAAAATCAGCATACGGCAAAACTATATAATGCTGCCGGCCATCGCGCAAAAACGCCTCTATTTTTTCAAGAGCCTCGCCAATTAAGAGATTGTCTATTCTAACACCGAATAAAAACACTCGATAAAAAATTATAAAATTATTCGCCTACCGGGCAGCTTTCTAGCGTCGCGTATTCGGCGCCGTCAAACTTCAAATTGCTTTCCATCACTTCTATGCTATTCACATCAAATTGCGCTTTAAAATCCTCCTCGATCTGCGTGGCGGCATCTTTTAGTAATTCTTCCTGCCCAGCCCTCACCCTGGCTAAAGTTATATGGGGATTAAAAGCCCGTTTTTCCGGCTTATAAAAACCCGTGCTGCCATCCAGCAAGGCTTCTTCCAATGCCTTTTTTAATTCGCCTAATTCTTTTCCAGCTTCACCTTCCAACCAAATCATTCTCGGCGCCTTGCCAAGCGGACCTAAAACAATTTTCTTGAAACTGATAAAAAACGGGTCAAACTTGCTAGCCACCTCCCGCGCAATTTTACAAGCGGCCAGCATTTGTTCATTGTCAACATAACCGATAAAAACTAAAGTGATATGGAGGCTCGGCACTTTGGTCCATCGGACGGGCAGATGATCGAATTTTTCTTGGTATTCCTTCAGCCGCTTCCTGATTTTTTCCGGCAGATTTATAGCGATAAATATTCTTCTTTTATTCATTCTTGAATTTTTATTATTTTTTCCAAATATCTGATTCTAACCGCCCATAGCGGAAAAATAGCTAGAAAATCGCGGCGAGCCGAGCGTTAAGAAATTGCCAGCGGGACGAGTAGCGCAGCGACCGAGTTGTCCGCGGCAATTTTAGCGAGACGAGTCCGATTTTGTCTATTTTTACGCTCGGGCGCAGTTTTTGCGCCACTTTTTGCTGACAAAAAGTGGCAAAGATATCTGTTGCTATCTTAGCATAGCCGATGTTAAAATCAAACAAAACATGTATCTGATAGATATCATTCCTCTAACAAAAATACCCCACACTTTGCCTCAGATCTTGAGCTATTTTTATCCAACCAAGCTCCCGCTCGGCGCGTTGGTTCTTGTTCCTTTAGGCCGGCGGCAAGAAGAAGGACTTGTTGTTGCCAACCGCGACGTCGCTAGCCATAAAATGGAGATCAAAAGCGCCAGCTTTGAATTGCGCAATATCAATAAAATAATCTCTTCCCAGCCAATTTTAACCGATAAACAAATTGCCCTAGCCTTGTCTCTTGGGCTGTATTATTTATGTTCACCGGGAGTTTTTGCTAAAATGATGCTCCCCCGCCATAACTTTGGCGAAGGCGGGCTGCCTGCTAGAAAAAAATCTAAAGCCCAAAAGCTTATTATCGTTCCAACAGTCTTGCAAGCGCTTTCATTTTATAAATCTGCTCCAGCCAGATCCGTCGTTTGGCATTCCGACCTTACCCAAAAGCAAAAAGAAAATGCCCGCTCATCTGTTAGAACCGGCCAAGCCAAAACGATCATTGGCACGCGTTCAGCGGTTTTTTTGCCCTTTGCGGATCTAAAGGAAATCATCATTGAAGATGCTGCCAGCCCCAGCCATAAATCCTGGGATATGTGGCCGCATTATGACAGCCGCACAGTAGCGCAAAAATTGGCAGAACTATATAAAGCCAAGTTGTCTTTAAAAAATTCGCCTGCGGCTAATGGCTATTTGCCGCCAAACATTATCGATATGCGCCAAGAACTGCAAAGCGGCAATTTTTCTATTTTCAGCATCAGTTTATACGAAGCGATGAAAAAAGCGCTGGCCGCCAAACAGCAAATAGTATTATTCATCAACCGGCGCGGCGCCGCTAACTTTATTTTATGCCGCGACTGCGGTTATGTTGTTAAGTGTTCCAATTGCGAAGCTCCGCTGGCATACCACTTAATAAACAATAAGCCCCTCCTGCTTTGCCATCATTGCGGCCAAAAAGATGCACCTCCCGGGAGGTGCCCCAAATGCCATAGCATACGGATAAAAACCGTGGGCAGCGGCACTCAAAAAATAGAAAGTGAAACTAAAAAGTTTTTTCCCGACGCCAAAATCCTCAGGCTGGATAGCGATAATGCCTCCAAAAGCAAGGACCAGAAAAAAATAATTGAGGGCTTCGCGGAACAAAAAGCCGATATTTTAATCGCCACCCCGATGTTATTTTCCTGGCAAGATAATATTGCCTCTGCTAAACCCGCTGTTATCGGCATGCTATCTGCCGATACCCTGCTGCATATTCCGGATTTTCGCTCAGGCGAAAGAGCTTGGCAAACTATCTTGGGCCTATCAAACCTGAATCCCCAAGCTAATTTTTTTCTTCAAACCTACAATCCCGATAATTCTTTCTTAAAATATGTTAGAGATAATGATCATAAGGGTTTTTTAAAAGAAGACACGGAGACCCGCCAAGCCTTAAACTATCCTCCTTTTTCGCAAATCGTTAAATTGACCATCCGGCACCGCGATGCCAAACGCGCGGGGCAAGAAGCAAAAATATTGCAAACTAAATTGCAGCGGCTAAATAAAAATGAGAGAATAGAAATATCCGCTGCCCTGCCAGCCTTTGTTCCTCGCGAGCACGGAAAGTTTGTTTGGAATATTATTTTAAAGTTTATATTAAACAAACAGCAAGCTATTATTGATAACGAGTTTATCCAAAACAGAAATCTTCTGCTGCAATATGTTCCGAGTAATTGGGAAATAGATATTGATCCAGAAAATATCTAAAAACTTTATGACAAAAATTATCTTTCTAGGCACGCCGGAGTTTGCCTTGCCAATATTGGAAAAATTAATTAACAGCGAATATAAGCCCGCGGCGGTTTTTTGCGCGCCGGATAAACCTGTTGGCCGGCAACAAACTTTAACCCCGCCACCGGTTAAAGTTTTAGCGCAAAAATATGGACTTTTGGTTTATCAACCAGCTAATAAAAAAGAGCTGACTGAACAAATCGCAGAATTAAAGCCAGGCCTTATTTTGTCCGCCGCCTATGGCATTATCGTTCCCCAAGAAGTTTTAGATGCGCCAAAGTTTAGCTGCTTGAATATCCATCCCTCGCTCCTGCCAAAATATCGCGGCGCCTCACCCATTCAAACTGCCATCTTGAACGGCGACACAGAAAGCGGCACGACTATCTTTAAAATGGATGCCAAAATGGACACCGGAACGATAATTGCCAAAGAGACATTTCCTCTTTCCAGCCAAAAGCTTACCACTCCCGAACTTTCTAAAAAATTAGCTGAACTGAGCGCTGGCCTATTATTAAATATCCTTCCCGATTGGCTGGCAGGCAAAATTAAGCCGGAAGTGCAAAATGAAGCTTTAGCTTCTTACTCAAGGATCATCGCCAAAGAAGACGGCCAAATCAATTGGCAAAAAACCGCCAAAGAAATAGAACAGCAAATCCGCGCTTTTTTCCCTTGGCCGGGCAGTTTTAGCGGCCAGCCAAAAATAAAGATACTAGAGGCCGAGGCATCAGAAAAAAAATACAATAAACAAATCGGCGAAGTTTTTTTAACCGAAACAAACGCCTTGGCCATTCAGGCAGGCTCTGGCGCGTTAATTGTTAAAAAATTGCAAGCAGAAGGCGGCAAAGCGTTGCTGGCAGAAGACTTCCTTAGGGGGCACGCCAATATTATTGGCCAAATCTTAAAATAATCTTATTAAACAACTAAAAAATCCTCTCTGCCTCGAAACAGAGAGGATTTTTATATTCTGATATCAAAACGAATCCTTATTCGGTGATATCTTTCCGAAGCTGATTTATAAAACTTGCTGCCGCATCCTTACCGCCGAGACCAAAAGCCAAGCCGCCGGCCAAAGCCAGCATAGCAATTAAGCCTGTAATCAAGGTTTGCAACAAAGAATAAGCGACTCCAAGCTGTATCAAAGCCGCGAAGAATCCGAACACCAAGATTGACCAATAGGTCAAAGTGCCCAAGAATGCCGCTGCTTTAATATTGGAAGCTGAAACACTGGCTTGCACGATTTTTCGCAAAACGTTTGCCAGCCAAAAAGCGACCGCCAAAATTATTACCGCCACGATAACGCTAGGAACATAACCTAAAATACTTAACAAATAGATTGAGATCTCGTTAAGATTTAAGATGTCCGTGGCTGCCAGCAAGAAAACTAAAATTAAAAACCACTTTACGAAAGCACCGATCCAGCCGGCAAAATCAATTTTGATCCCGCCCCTCTCGAAAAATCGGCCTAAGCCCAATTTTTCCAGGCCAGAATCAATTCTCAAGGCCCGCAAAAGCTGAGTGATCAATTTTTCTAATCCCACGGCCACTGCCAAGCCAATAAAGAAAACCACTAAAGCGCCTAGCAAATTAGGCAAGAAAATTATAAAACTGCTCCAGGTTTCCTGAAACGAATTAATGGTTACTTCTGTCCAAGATTGTAATAACATTTATTTCACCTCCCTTCATACCGCGTTTAACGCGGATTTTTATTTTTTAACTCACCCGCTTTAGATACAATAAAACCCGCTTCCCTCCAAAAGAGAGACTCGGGCCAACTTCATTTATTATTGGCTACTCTTTCCATTACCTTTATTATCCTCCCAAACAAAAACCCCGTCTAGAGACGAGGTTGTGGATAAAAAAATGCCTATTGATTATCGGCCTCGGCTCTCGTCGCGCCGCCGCGCTCCTCGGCCTGGCCACCGCCTCACGGTTTTGCCTGCTGGCAAAACATCGTTCCGGCGTTCGCTTCCCCACGCAAGCCAAGCAGTTGGCTTGCTCCCGGTGCACAAAAAAATAACCCTAACGGGTTATAATTTTTTGTGCACCGGGGGGGAATCGAACCCTCGACCGTCTCCTTAAAAGGGAGCTGCTCTACCGACTGAGCTACCGGTGCAAAACTTATATTCTTTCCTTTAAAAATCTTCTGCCAAATCCTGTTTTAAAATATTTTTCTCTTTTCAAAGCCTTCTCCTTACTTTCACAAGCCTCATAATATATTAATTCTAGCGGTCTTCTCTCTTTTGTAGCACAAACACCGCCATTCGCATGTTCACCAATTCTCTTTTTTAAATCCTCGGTAAAACCTATATATAATTTACCGTCTTTTTTACTTAAAAGAATGTAGGTATAGAAAAACATATGCCGACTGAGCCCCGCCCGCAACGCCTAAGCGTAGCTTTGGCGGGCGCGGTACCGGTGCTTGCTGCAAATGCGACTTTAATAATTTACCATATTTTTCAAAAAAATCAACCCCTGCCGGGGTTAAAGCTTAAAATTAAAATGCCCTAAAGCCTATTCATCGTAAGAATACTGCTGATGCCGGCTGCGCAAGAACATAATTGCCAAAAAGGGCAATAAGATCCACAAAAACTGCGCCAGAGACCCCACAAAAATCGTCTGCGCCAAGGGACTCAAGCTAGCGGTGACCTTAGTTGGCAAAAAGGCGACTATCATAGCCAGAATCAACCCGATCTGCAAAACGCTTAAAATTAAAACTTGCCACCAGCTATTAGCTCCCCGGCCGCCCGATTTTAACGCACCGCGCAGCGAAGAATGAGGAATCAAAAAATAAAAGCCGAGTGATAAAGCCAGAAAAATAAATACCTGAACAGTGTTTTCCGGCGCCTCTTTTAATCCAAGCAACGGCAATTCTTTCCAAGGGATTGCCCGGGTGATAAAAAAAGAAAAATATACCCCAATCATCACTATCACCAATCGGTTGCGCCCCATAGCCAATCCATAAACTAAAGCCACGGCTAAAAAAACCAAGATCATCAGCCAATCCCAAGAACCGGAAAAACTAAAATTAGCTAAACTGAAAGAAGAAGAATTCATACCCTCCAAAAGGTTTTTAAAAAATTAATTCCCTGCTTCTTTTTTTAATTCTTCAAGCAATTCTTTTCCCTTGCGAGATAAGTGTTTAGGCGTTTTAACCTTTACTCTTACCATCATATCACCAAATCCCCGGCGTTGTAAGCGAGGCATCCCCTTGCCTTCCAAACGTATGCTGGTGCCGCTTTCAATGCCCTCAGGGATCTTTAGGCTTATCCAGCCAGATAACGTTGGTATCTCTATTTTATCTCCCAAAGCAGCTTGGGAAAACGATATTGGCAAATCATAAAAAAGATTATCGCCCTCGCGTGTAAATCTCGGGTCTGGCCGCAAATGGACAGTAATATACAAATCTCCGGCTGTCGCACCGCGCCCTCCTGCTTCGCCTTGCCCGGATAAGCTTATCACTTGCCCGCTTTGAATACCGGCTGGTATTTTTACCCGCAAAGAGTGGCTTTCTTTCACCCGGCCATCACCGCCGCATTTGGAGCAAGGCTTTTCCGGTTTTTTCCCAGCGCCGCCGCAATCAGGGCAAACAACCACCTGGGAAAATGAAAAAAATCCGCCGCCAGCCCGCTGCTCAACTTGCCCCGCGCCTTTGCAGGTCGAACAAGTTTTTATTTTCGAACCGGGCTCTCCGCCGCTGCCGGCGCACTTGTCGCAAACCACCGCCTTGCGGAGATTTATTTCTTTATCCACACCTTTAAAAGCTTCCTCCAAAGATATTTCCACATCCACCCCTATGTCTTGTCCCTTCCGCCGGCCGCTTCGGCCAGCTCTTTGGCCGCCCCCGCCGCCAAAAATGCTTTCGAAAATATTTTCAAAGCCGCCGCCATTGTTCTGGCCGGAATTAAAGGCCTCAGCAAAAGACGAAAAATCTCTAAAACCCTCAAAGCCATGGGCTCCGCCCCGGGCTTGGGCCTGTTCAAAGGTTGTGCCATATTGGTCGTATTGGCTCTTTTTTTGCGGGTCCGACAAAACCTGGTAGGCTTCATTCACTTCTTTGAACTTTTCCTGGTTCCCACCCTTATCCGGATGGTGCTGTTGAGCCAATTTCCGATAAGCCCGTTTTATCTCATCCGAAGAAGCGTTTTTAGCTACACCCAATATCTTGTAATAATCTTTTGACATAATTATATTTCTATTCCCTCTTTCTGGACCTGAGTTTTATTTATTTTTACAATTCCCCGCCACAACAATATCTTGTAAGCCAGCCAAGCCAGAAAAATTGCCGGCCAAGCCAGAAAAAATCCTATGAACTTTAAAGTAAAAAATACGCTTAAAGCCAAAACCGCCGGAAGAAATCTCCTATAATCTCCTAACCAATCGCCAACTTGCTCGTTAACGGTTTTATAAACCTCGTCTTGTTGCTGCCGGCTAGATAAAGAATCAGCCGCCGGCATGTTTTCCAGGCCAGAGATCTTTTGGACCAATTGGCTGGTAATAGTGTTGAATACGGGCCGCGGCACGTTAATATCATCGCTTTTTAGGGATTGGGCATATGGCGCCCAATAAAATATCAAAGTGGTTAGCAAAAGAATGGAGCTGGCCGCGGCTGAGGTGGCTTTTCTCAATATTCTAACGACTTCCAGGTCAACCGTTTCTTTTTTATCGGCTGTCACCTTAAAAATGCAATTAACTAGAAAATAAATAGCTAAGACAAACCACAAAAGAGACCACTTCAGCTGAGCAAAAAATAAAAAAGGCGTTAGGGTCAAAAAAGCCGCTGCCAAAAGATATTTTTTCTCATTTTCCAAAAAATAATAAAGCCCCAGGATCGCCGTTAAGACCAAAAATAAAATCAGCGGGCAAATAGTTTTTTCCCACCACGTTCCGCCGTCATTCAGCGATCTTTCCAGATAAAGCCAGAAAGAGAACGAGAAAAATAAAATTAATGCGCCAAATATTGTCCTGACAATATTCTTTCTTTCCATATATATCAAAACTCGCTTTTAGTTTAACACACCTAAGCGAGTCTTGATAGCTAAAAGCTGTGTAAAATTATCTTACTTCTTGCTGCCGCCTTCTTCAAACTCTCCTTTTATCGTGCCTCCATCGCCTTCGCCTTTTTCCTTGATTTCCGGCTCTTCGGTCACTTCTTTTTCGGTAGCTTTTTCCTGCTGATACATCTGACTGCCGATCTTTTGGATTTCCTGCGACAAAGCATCTAGGGCCTGTTTCAAAACAGCTTCATCGTTGCCGTCTTTAACTTTTTTGACCGCTTCTATTTTTTCTTCCACACCTTTTTTGATATCCGCCGGCACTTTATCGCCAGCATCGCGCAAGGTCTTTTCCACGCTATAGATAGTGGTGTCGGCTTGGTTTCGCAAATCAATTATCTCTTTTTGCTTGCGGTCATCGGCCGCATGAGCTTCAGCTTCCTGTTTCATCCGCTCGATTTCTTCTTTAGAAAGAGCCGAGGTGTCTTTAATAGTGATATTTTGCGATTTATTGGTCGCTTTATCTTTAGCAGTCACGGTTAAAATACCGTTGGCATCAATATCAAAAGTCACTTCGATCTGCGGCACGCCACGCGGAGATGGCGGAATGCCGTCCAAAATGAACCGGCCAAGAGTTCTGTTGTCTTTTGCCATTGGCCGCTCGCCTTGCAAAATATGGATTTCCACGCCCGGTTGGTTATCCGAAGCTGTAGAAAAAACTTGGGATTTGGAAGTTGGAATAGTTGTGTTGCGCTCGATCAAGGGAGTCGAAACAGCGCCCATAGTTTCAATGCCCAAAGTTAACGGCGTCACATCCAGTAACAAAACATCCTTCATTTCGCCGCCTAGCACCGCTCCTTGGATTGCCGCGCCCATCGCCACGCACTCCATTGGGTCCACGCCACGCTCAATTTTTTTGCCCACATAATCTTCCACGAATTTTTGCATGATTGGCATGCGAGTCGGCCCGCCCACCATAATAATGCGCGTGATGTTTTGCGGAGTTAATTTAGCATCGTTTAGCGCTTGCTCTACGGGGTGTTGGCAGCGGTCGATTATCGGTTTGACCAATTCCTCTAATTTGGCGCGGGTAATTTTCAGCTGCAAGTGCTTGGGCCCGTTCTGGTCGGCTGTAATGAACGGCAAATTAATATCTGTTTCCAAAGTTGAAGATAATTCTATTTTGGCTTTCTCGGCCGCTTCCTTTAAGCGGGTCATTGCCATTTTGTCCTTGGCTAGGTCTAAGCCGGAATCTTTTTTAAACTCGCCTAAAATATAATTAACTAAGTTTTCATCCATATCCGTTCCGCCCAAATGCGTATCGCCGGAAGTAGAAATAACTTCAAACACGCCTTCACCAAACTCCATTATAGTAACGTCCAATGTTCCGCCGCCAAAGTCAAAAACTAAGATCTTCTCGTCTTTGCCGGCTTTATCAATGCCGTAAGCCAAAGCCGCGGCTGTCGGCTCATTAATAATGCGCACTACTTCCAAGCCCGCGATGGCGCCGGCATCCTTAGTTGCTTGGCGCTGCGCATCGTTAAAATACGCCGGCACAGTGATCACTGCCTTCTCGATGTGGCTGCCCAAATACGCTTCCGCGTCCTTCTTGATTTTCTGCAAAATATACGCGGAAATCTGCTGAGGCGTATATTCTTTGCCATTGGCCTTTACCATTTCGCTCGTTCCCATCTTGCGCTTAACGGCTAAAATGGTGTTTTCCGGATTAGTCACCGCCTGCCTCCGCGCCGGCTCGCCAACTAAAAGCTGGCCGTCTTTGGTAAACGCCACATAAGACGGAAAAGCCTTGCCGCCAACGCTGGTGCCTTCGGCGGAAGGAATGATTGTCGCTTTGCCGCCTTCCACTACCGCGGCCGCTGAATTGGATGTTCCTAAGTCTATACCGATGATTTTTGACATTGTTCAACTGTCATCCTGAACGCAGTGAAGGATCTTTTTAGATCCTTCGGCCTACGGCCTCAGGATGACAAAATAATAAATTATTTTGTCACCTTAACTTTGGCTGTTCTTAAAACTTTTCCATTTAATAAATACCCTTTTTGCACCTCTTCTAAAACTTGGCCTTCACTGTCTTTTGATTCTATCGTTTCCACTGCTTCATGCAGATTATGGTCAAACTTTTCGCCAACCACTTTCATTTCCGCCAAACCGTGGCCCGACAGTGTTTTTATCAATTGGCTTCTAACCATTTCCAGCCCCTTATCTTTCTGCTCGCTATGGGCAATCGAGGCGTCCAGCGTATCCAGCACCGGCAATATATCCCTTATCAATCCCTCGCCGAACATTTTTGACCACTCGCTCATTTGCTCTTCCTGCCTGCGCCGGTAATTGATGAAATCCGCCTGTGCCCGCTGCCAACCCGTTAGATTATCGTGCTTTTCCTGCTGGCATTGTTTCAATTCTTCTTTCAGCTTCTCCAATTTCTTTTTTACATCCACCGATAGGCTTTCGTTATTTTCCTCCTCATATTTAACTTCTTGGTCGCCTTTTTCTTCGGTCATATTATTTTTTATTTTTTATTTTTTTAGACTTCTTATTGATCTTTTTCTTTACTTCTTCCAGCACAAACTTGTTTTTCTGATAATTCATTCTCTTAGGGCCCAAAACTCCCAGAACTCCGCGGCCGCCTTCTCTCTCAAAACTCGTTACCACCAAACTGTAATTGCGCAAATATTTTATAGGGTTTTCATGGCCGATAAAAATCTCTGTTTCTTCTTCCATATCGCCAAAAAACTTATTAAAATCCTCTTCCAGCGAGTCAAAACACTTCATCATATTTTTCAGATCCGCATCTTCGTATTCGGGCTCCTCGGCCAGCCATTTTAATCCCGAACCGTGCCAATCGGACATTTGGCCAAAAAGGCCGGAAAAACCCAAGCCTCGCGAAAAATTAGCCAGAAACTGCGCCATTTCTTTTAAGGATTCGTCGTGAAGCTGGCGCAACTGCGATAAAACCCGTTCCCGCTCGCTTTGATTCAGTTCTTCTCCTCCTGTTTCTTCAATAAAAAACCGAAAAGCCTTATCAGTGGGCACGCGCCCGGCCGAAGTGTGCGGTTGTTCCAAAAGGCCCGCTTTATCCAAAGCCAGCATTTCTGCGCGCAGAGTGGCAGGGCTAAAGCCAAAATCCCAGCGTTTAGCCAAATCCAAAGAAGCCACCGGCTGACCTGTGCGCTGGTATTCTTTAACCACCGCTTTTAATATCTTCTTTTGGCGCTCTTGCATATATTTATAAAAATTAGCACTCTCATATCAAGACTGCTAATTCCATTCTAGCGCGTTTTAAAAGGCTGTCAAGAGAAAATAAAAAAGCTGCTCGGAAGTTTCCAAGCAGCAGACAGATAATTTGCTTTATTTTTTATCTTCAGCAAATCTCCTATTTTTTCTGTTGCGGTCCTTAAACCTTATACCCTCAACAATAAAGGTAAAAACCAAACAGAAAAAACTAATTCTCCACAGCAATTCGCTCAATTGAGGCAGAGACATCCATGTTATTGCCAATGCCGTCAACAACGCCTGAACGCCAACCCCTAATAAAAAATAAGAACCTTTATACATTTTGCTTTCTCCTTTTTTCTTTTAATTTATTTAAGAACTCCCTTGTATCTAGCAAAGATTTGAAGAGAAAATTAAGATGAAATATCCCCCAACCTTCTCCCTAAAGGGGCGAGCCCCTCGGGCTATAGCCCTCAAGTCTTTGCCAGCTTATTGCCTATAATAAGCTTAAATCCATATTAATATATTATACACCATATAATAGAGTTATGTCAATAGACAGGCCCTTCGCCTAAAAGCACTTCTGGAGCAAAGTTTTTTATGATATCATAAATATATTACTTATCTTTTAACCAGCCTTATTCCTCTTTCTTAAAAAGAGGAAGCAAACATATGAAAATAGACTACAATCAAGTTTCCTGGCAACATATTGCCAGCCCAAGTTTTGGCGATCTGGAGTTTTTAAAAAACAAGTTCAAGGTTTCGACTGCCGTGCTTAACCAATTAATGGACGCCAACAAACGTCCTAAAATTGAGGAATACGGCCAATATTTGTTTTTGGTTCTGCACTTCCCTGTTTTTAACCCCGAGACTCGGCAAACCACGCCCACCGAGCTTGATTTTGTTATCACCCGGGAATCCATTTTTACCATTGCCCAGGAAACCAATCCGGCGCTGGAAAAATTATTTACCGATATGAACGACGACGAAAGCCTGAAAGAGGAAAGCTTTAAGAACTCCGGCTGCTTATTATTTGATATCTTGGATTATATGATCGATTCCTGCTTGCCGATGCTGGACCATATCCACGAAAAGATCGAAGAAATAGAAAAAGAGGTCTTCGATGGCAAAGAACGCGAAATGCTGAAAGAGGTAGCTATCGTTAAGCGCGATATCATCGATTTCCGCCGAACTATTAAGCCTCAGCGTTCTATTTTGGAAACCCTAGCAAAAAAAGCTTCTCGCTTTTTTGATCAAAACATTGATATTGTTTCCCAGGAAGTTGTCGGTTCGGAAGTGCGGGTTTGGAATACGCTGGAAAATCATAAAGAAATGATCGAGGCGATCGAAGCCACCAACCACAGCCTTCTTTCCTACCAAATCAACCGAGTGATGCACACGTTAACCCTCTTCTCGATAATTCTTTTTTCCCTGACTTTTATCACCGGATTTTTCAGCATGCACGTTACCAAAAGCTTGCCCTATATGGATTTGCTTTCCATTGGCGCCGTGATGCTAATCTCCATTTTGCTTATTATAATTATCTTCAAAAAAAAGAAGTGGCTGTAATAACAATTCCGTGCCAATAAAACTTTTTAACACTCTCACCCGCCAAAAAGAAGTTTTTACCCCGCTGCGCAAGGGCTGTGTGGGTTTTTATGCTTGCGGCCCTACGGTCTATGACTACGCGCATATTGGCAACCTGCGCACTTTTTTGTTCGAAGATATCTTGCGCCGGACGCTTGAATATAATGGTTACAGCGTAAAATATGTTATGAACTTCACGGATGTGGGGCATCTGGTTAGCGACGGTGATGAAGGCGAAGATAAAATGACCAAAGGCGCCAGGCGCGAAAATAAAAGTGCGCGTGAAATCGCGGATTTTTATATCGCCGCCTTCAAGCGCGACGCTGCCGCGCTTAATATTTTGCCGCCAACTATTTATGCACGCGCCACCGATTATATAAAAGAGCAGATCGCGCTGGTTAAGGTTTTAGAAAAAAAGGGATTTACTTATTTGACCGATGACGGGGTCTATTTTGATACCAGCAAATTATCTGATTACGGCCAGCTGGCTAAACTTGATATTGAAGGCTTGAAAGCCGGAGCCCGCATCGAGCAAGTGGCGGGCAAAAAAAATCCGACCGATTTTGCCTTATGGAAATTAATGCCGCCGGGCGTTAAGTGGCTTCAAAGCTGGAAGTCTCCTTGGGGCACAGGCTGCCCGGGCTGGCACTTGGAATGCTCGGCGATGTCGCAAAAACATTTAGGAGCGCAATTTGATATCCACGCCGGCGGCATCGACTTGATCCCGGTGCACCACACCAACGAAATCGCGCAAAGTGAAGCCGCCTATGGCCAAAATCCGGCTCGCTATTGGGTGCACGGCGAGTTTATTTTGGTAGATAACGCCAAAATGGCTAAATCCTTGGGAAACTTTATTACTTTAGAAAAAATATCAGCTAAGTTTAACCCATTGGCTTTCCGCTATTTAACCTTAACCGCCCATTATCGCTCCCAACTTAATTTAACTTGGGAATCTTTGGATGCGGCCCAATCTGCGTTAAATAATCTTTATCAAAAAATGCGGGAACTTAAAGGAATAATGAATCCTTTTTGGCCGCTAATTAAATTAATAGCTGGCAAGAAGACTAAAGATGCCATAAAAATAATTGCCCAATACGAAGACTCCTTCCGCGAATATATCGACGACGACCTAAATATGCCAGAAGCCTTGGCGCTGGTCTGGAAAATATTAAACGATGCTATTTTGCCGGCCGCCGGGAAAATGGAGCTATTAAAAAAGTTCGATAAAGTGCTAGGATTGGATCTGGATAAAATTAAAATTATTTCTCCTCCGGCGGGAATTAAAAAAATGGCAGCCGAGAGAGAAGTTTTCCGCCAAAATAAAGATTGGGCTAAGTCTGACGAGTTGCGCGATAAGATCGCCGCTAACGGCTGGCTGGTCGAAGACACGCCGCAAGGGCCAAAATTGACAAAAAAATAAAGGCATCTTTTTCGATGCCTTTTATTGCGCGCCAGCGCTATTTTTTTTCTTCCAGAGTCCATTTAAAAATCTTGGTTATGGACTCTCCGCTTTGCAGGAATGGTCCGCACGACAAGCTTCTTGCTTCGGGCAGAAACAAATCCTTATCTTTGCTGACCATCAAAAAAACTCTTAAACACTCCAAATCTTTATTATTCCGGACAAACCTGACCAGCTCCAAGCCGTTAGGGCCCAAACCAGCAAGTTCGTAGTCTACCAGAACCATGTCGGGCAAATCAGGCAGCATTTCTATTAATTTATCTTCGGCCTCTTTTACTGTTTTAGCCTTATGAATTAACAAGTTTTCTTCTCTTTCTTTTTTAATTTTTGAGTACTCTTTTTCAACCTCTTTAGCTGATTCGATCCATTGCAATCTATCCGCATATTTTTTATCAAGCAAACAGCAAAGAAAGAAATTGTAGGCTGCGGCCATCATGTCCGGTAAACTACTGACTACCATAAGAGCTATCTTCTTGTTTTTCCCCTCTTCCATCTTTTCCTCCTGCAATATTTGATTTATTTTTAAAGTACCTATTTATCTTAACATAAAAATCACTAGAAGTCAAGTGTCCACTTATTTTCCCCATAAAATCCACTTTTTCGGCTAAAAAAGCATATTGCCAATGTTTTTAACGATGCTATACTGAAATAACCTAATAACTTATTATGGCTAATCCCAAAACCCAAGCCGACAGGCTGCCGCCTCAAAATATCGACGCCGAGCAATCGGTGCTTGGCGCATTAATGCTGGGCAAAGATACCATCGTGCGCGTGGCCGATATTCTGCGCCCGGGAGATTTTTACCACCAGATACATAATATAATTTTCGAGGTGATGCTGGAGCTCTATGAAAAGAACGAGCCGATAGACCTATTGAGCTTGACCAACCGCCTGGGAGATATTGGGAAAATAAATGAAGTCGGCGGGCCGGCGTATCTAGCCGAGCTGGTTAATCGCGTGCCCACCGCCGCGCATGTTTTGCACTATGCCAAAATCGTCAACCACAAAAAAGTCCTGCGCGATCTAATTGAAGCCGCCGACCATATTGCGCGGCTGGGTTTTAACGAAGAAGAAAATATTGAAAATATTTTAGATGAGGCCGAGCAAAGCGTTTTTCGCATTTCGCAAAAAAGCTTGACCCAAGAGTTTATGCCGGTCAAGAACGCTCTGGAAGAAGCTTTTGAAAGAATTGATAAACTCCATAAGGGCGACGGCGCTTTCCGCGGCGTGCCGACCGGTTTTTACGACCTGGACAATTATCTTTCCGGTTTGCAAAAATCAGATCTTGTCATCTTGGCCGCCCGGCCGTCATTAGGTAAGACTTCTCTGGCTATGGATATTGTGCGGCACGTAGCCATAAAACAAAAAGTGCCCGTAGGAATATTTTCCTTGGAAATGTCCAAGCACGATGTCGTTGACCGTTTGCTGGCCGCCCAAGCCGGCGTTGACCTTTGGAAGCTGCGCACCGGCCGCCTTTCTATGGACGGGCTTGATAATGACCTGATAAGGATCCAAGAAGCAATGGCGGTTCTGGCTGAGGCGCCGATTTTTATTGACGACGCCCCCTCCCCGTCCGTTCTGCAAATGCGCACGATGGGCAGAAGGCTGCAAACTGAACAGGGAGGCTTGGGACTTATTGTTGTGGACTATCTCCAACTAATCCAGCCCCGGACCAATAATGATAATGTGGTGCAGCAGGTAACCGAGATCTCCCGCGCCTTGAAGGGATTGGCCAGAGAGCTGGAATGCCCCGTATTGGCTTTATCGCAGCTTTCCCGCGCAGTTGAGGGTAGGCCCGACCAAATGCCTCGCCTAGCCGATTTGCGCGAATCCGGCTCCATTGAACAAGATGCCGACGTGGTTATGTTCATCTATCGGGAAGATAAAACTAAAAAAGATTCTTCGCGGCCCAATATCGCCGACGTTATCATTGCCAAGCACCGCAACGGCCCCATTGGCCGCGCCGAGCTCTACTTTAATGATACTCAAGCCAGCTTTAAGAACTTGGAGAAACACTTCAACGAATAATTTATGCTACCGGCTTCCCTTAAAACTTTAATTGACCTCCTTTCCCGCCTTCCGGGCCTTGGCCAACGGTCAGCCACTCGCCTAGCCTTTTATCTTATCAGCCAGCCGACCGCGGACCTGAATAATTTAGCCCAGGCTATAAAAGATTTGCCGGTCAAGGTTAAGCACTGCCCGCGCTGTTTTAATTTAACTTCCAACAACGACCTCTGTTTGATCTGCGCCGATAAAAAACGCCAGCAAAACTTAATTTGCGTGGTGGAAGATATCTTGGATATTATCCCGATCGAACGCACAAAACAGTTTGGCGGCGTCTACCATGTCCTAGGCGGATTGATTTCCCCGGTTGATGGGTTAACGCCGGATAAATTGCATATCAAAGAATTAATCGGGCGCATTAAGCAATTCCTGGCCCAAAACATCCAGCCGGAATTGATTTTAGCGCTAAACCCCACCGCCGAGGGCGATACAACTTCTCTATATCTGGAAAAAATACTTAAACCGTCAAACGCAAAAATAACCAAACTAAGCCGGGGCTTGGCTACGGGCTCGGATCTAGAATACGCAGACGAAACAACGTTAATTAACGCTTTAAAATACCGGCATTAAACTTTTACAAAAAATAACCCGCGTTATCCGCGGGTTATTTTTATTTGCTGCAAATATTTTTATTGGATCGGCACTTCGCTTGGCTGAGTTGAAATGGCCGGTTTGCCAGCGCGCAGATTAGCCAATATGGTTTTAATATCCTGGTTCTCCGGATTTAATTTTTCTATTGCCGTAAATTGATCGATCGCGGCTGTCTTATTGCCTAACCGATCGTAGACCAACCCCAAAAAGTATCTGGCATTAGAATAATTTTGGTCGATCAAAACCGCTCTTTCAAACTCGGTTTTAGCGGCGGACAAATCTGCTTTTTTGTAATAAAGAAGCCCTAGCTGGAAAGCCACGCCAATATCCTGCGGATAAAGGTTCTTTGTCTGGATCATACTATTAATAGCTTCCGCTGTCTGGCCGCTGCTGTCATAAACCAAAGCTAGCTCATATAAAGCCAAGGCATAATCGGATTTCATTTCAACCGATTTTTTAAGCGCCTCTTCCGCCTTGGCCAAATAATCTTTCATTTTGGTTTTCACTTCTTCGTTCTTTGCGGCTGCTTGCGATAAAGAATTGGCGGATAGTAGATATGTGCTGCCCAGCTGGTAGTAATAATACGGATTTGCCGGCTCTAATTTTGAAGCTTCGTTATAAGCATCAAAAGCCCATTGTTCCGCTCCGTTAATATAACCAATAACCGACCGGTAAATATTAGCCCGCTGCGCCCAATTATCAACATTTAACGGCGCCAGATCCGTTGACCGCTTGCCGATATTAATAGCGGTGGCGATCAAGTTTTGGACATTCGTATCGCGCTCAGCGCTTTGCGCCTTGGCCAACTCCTGATTAACGCGCTGCAAAGCAGCCTGGGAAAGCGTGCGCAAATAGAGGTCGTAGTATGGATTTAAAACCACCGCGTCTTTTATTTTTATCGTGCCATTTTCTATATCATTTTTATTATTTACCAAATTAACCCCCTTTTGATAAAGGATATCCGCGTAATAATAGCTGCCGCCAAGATACAGCACACTGATCGTTAAAACCAAAACCACCACAAAAGCAAAAGACAGGACCGAAGCAAAAGGAGATGTCCGGTCAAAAGATACCGACATAGCCGGGATCTTATCCATTTCAACCTCGCTGTTTTCGTTGCCCTTAAAAGTTAACGACTTCAGGCTCAAAAACGACAAAGCCAGCATTAGCCAAAAAACGAACTCCAAAGAAAGATTCGTGCTATAGAAAAATTGCATAAAAGCCAGCAGAAACCAAGAAGAAAAAAGAGCCAAGGCCACTAGCCAATTTTCACCGCGTTTTCTTATCAAGGAATAAAAACCGTAAACTGCAAAACCTATCACTATCATCATCCAGCAAAGCCAGCCTGCTGCCCCCAAGATAACCGGCTGAGTGGCAACTTTGGAGATTCCTTGGCCAAAACGCACATTCCAAAAATCGGTCTGGTTTAAAGCTTTATCATGATAAAGCCCATAAGCGTAAGAATAGCTGCCCGGCCCCGTGCCAAAAATCGGCTTTTCTTTTAATATTTGCTTATCGATATCCAGCGAAGCGCTCCAAGACGGGGTCACTTCCGACGACACCGAAAACCAAGAGAAAATATTCAGCTGCACAGGCAAAAGCATTAAAATTGAAAAAGCCAGAACCAGCATCGGCAGGATCAAACGATATTGGCTGACCTGTAAACGATTAATAATGCCCAAAGAAACAATAACCATCAATGTTACCAATAAAGCCCACCAAACATTAGCGATATTTATGGACAATATCATCACCAGAAAAAATCCAGCCGCTACCCCATAGAATATCTGCCGCCAGCGCGGCGCGTTTATTTCCGTGAAAAGAACGGACGCCAGAACTAAAAGAGAAGCCAAAAATATCTCCATGGCGTTCACCGAACCGATAGTATTAAAATTGGCGCTTTGGGCAAAATCCCAAGGCAATATAAACTTGCCGGCCAGCTGCAGAGCGCCAAAAAGCCCCACTAAGAGACCGGAACAAATTACTGAAAAAGCCAAACCATTCACCTCTTGGCGATTTTTTATATTGTTAACCGCCACAAAGAAAATTATTAACAACGCCAGCAAAGAGAAAAGCGACTCACCAAGTAAGTTGCCGGTGCCCACCAAGCCTTGATAAATATTTTTTGAAAGCACCGTGCTTATTAAATAAAAAATGGCAAAGAGAGCCAAGCCGATATTCAGCCAGCTTTTTTTCATTTCCATCTGGCCCTGAGCGATCATCTTGCCTATCCAAGCGATTAGCAACACCAGAGCAAAGACCACTAGCAAAAGCTGCTTGTTCAGCTCCAACGCGCTAGTATTAAAAGGCATAAAGAATAACGGGGTTAAAAAGGCCAGAAAATAAAGGCCTATTTTAATCACCCAATCGCAAAATCCAATTACTTTTAGGTCGTTCTCTTTGCTCATGCGTATTTTTTCGCCAACTACTGCTTCTTGCCTAAAAAAGATTAGACCAAAAACAAAAAGTTAGTGCGAAATTATAACTAAAAAATCCGCTCTTTTTATAGAGATCCGGATTTCTAGATTTATTATACCAAAAATTAGCTATTGCTCACAATAGCGCCTTGTCCACAGATTTGCAGATTTGAGACCAAAAATCCCGCTTCAAAATATGAAGCGGGATTCAATAATTTTCTCTGAACTTTATTCTATTTCCACCAATGTATACGGCTGCCGATGCCCTCTTTTAACCTTATGGCGCTTCTTGGATTTATATTTAAAAACAGTTATTTTATCAGCCCTGTCTTGCTTCAAGATCTTAGCGCTAACTTTTACGCCGGCCACCTTTGGCTGGCCGATCTGTGTTTTGCCTTTTTCGACTGCCAATAAAACCTCGTCGAAAATCACCTGGCCACCTTCTTGGCCGTCTATTTTTTCAATTTTTAGCTTTTGTCCGGGAGCCACAATATATTGCTTCCCGCCAGTCTTAATGATTGCTAGTTCCATATTATTTAAAATTGCCCTTCTCAGGGCTTAATTGATTATTTATATATTAGCAAAAGGTAGCCTAAAAGTCAAATACAGCTATTCCTCTTCTCCTATTGTTGGCCCCTCAATTTGTATCGGCTCGATTTCGCTGGCCTTGCCGGTTATTTTGACCACATCTTTGTCTATTTTCATGAACTCTTTATCGGCCCTGTTATACATATTAACCGTGGTGCCCAAATTGTTGCCTAATTTCTTAAAATAGTCGTCATAAGTTAAAAGATGGCGCTGCAATGACTCGACATATTTCTGGATTTCCTTAGCAGATTCTTCGATTTGCAAAGCTTTTAATCCCTGCAAAACTACCTGTAAATAAGCCAAAAGAGTAGTTGGCGAAATAATAATTACCTTATATTTGCTAGCGGCTCTTTGAATAAGATTATTTGTATCTTCGTCTTGCAACGCCCCAACTTTATTAACCAATAGGTCGTAATAAATCGCCTCATGTGGAATGAACATAAAAGCAAAATCCATCGTATTCTCTTTCGGCCTGATATACTTGGCAGTTTCTTGAATGCGATTTTTCAGGTCGTTAACGAAAACCTTTTCCAACCTGATCTTTTCCGCATCGTTTTTTTCTTCGGCCAAGCGATTATAATTTTCCAAAGAGAACTTGGAATCGATCGGAATGATTTTCTCTTTCACGAACACCACCGCATCGACTTTTTCCCCGTTCTTAAACTCATATTGCGTTTGGTAGCTTCCCGGCGGCAAAACATTTTTTAAAACCGTCTCCAAATAATATTCGCCCAGCGTCCCCCGATGTTTTGGGTTTTTTAAAATATCCTGCAGGTCTTGCAGCTGATCGGCAAAATTGACCACCTGTTTATTGGTATCCTCAAGTTTAGATATTTTCTCAACCAATTCCCTGGTGATCTTCCCGCTTTCAAAATGCTGCTGTTGAAAAAGCTTAGCCGAATCCCCTAATAATTTAGTGGACTCGCCCATTTTACTGTCCAAGGTCTGGCGAATCTCTTTTAGCTGCTCCTGCATCATTAATATAGCCGAATTATCCTGCGGTTTTTCTTCTGGTTTTTTGCGCGCCAAAAAATATGCCATTATTCCAACGACAGCAACCGATATTCCTAGCAAAACTAATAATAGGCCTTGATTCATTGAAGCTATTCTAACATTTTCTTTTATAGACGAAAAGGACGGCGGAAATTATAAAAATTATCCCTGCCAACCATTGGCTAATACTAAAAATCCCTTGCCGCGGATCAGCCAGAGAACCAGACGCCACACGGGTAAAATCAAGAAAAAAGCGAATCAGACTATAGCTGGCTAAAAAGACTAAAAATAGCTGGCCGGATTGAGCCAGCCTTTTTCTTAAAAACCAGAAAACTGCCAACATCCCAAAACCCACCAAAGATTCGTATATCGCCACCGGATGGCGAATAATGCCGTCGGGCCATAAAATACCCCAAACTAGACTCGTTATAGCGCCTTGATGGTCGTTAATTAAAGCACATCCGATTCGGCCGATACCAATTCCTAGGGCTGCTGGCAAAACTAACAAATCCGCTATCTGCCAAAAATCCAACTTTAACAACTTAACGCCTAGCCACCCAAAAATTATTGCCCCTAATAATCCCCCCATGAACATTGCGCCACCCGAAACCAGCGCCCAAGCTAAAGCCTTTGCACCTAAAATCGCGCCGACAAAAAGCGCTAAAGCCAAGCTCATGATCTTTTCGGGCGCCAGATCGGTTTTTTTTGCCAAAAAATAAAACAGTATATAGCCCAACGAAAAACCAAGTCCAACAAATAATCCCCAAGTATAAAGTTTTACGGGACCAAGATTAATTTGGTCAATAATAAAATATGGAATCATATTTTTAATACCCCACCAATTTTTCAGTTATTGATTCCAACCAATCATCAGCGTGAAAACGGCGAATTGAATAACGGTATTTTGGCGCCTGGTCGATTATTTTATAAACACTCATCGCTGCCTGATAACCGGCTTCTTTAGCCAGCTCAATAACATGGCTGTTATAACTTCCGCCCGGATAAGCTAGCAAATCGACGGTTTTTCCGATTTTTTCTTCTAAGATCTTTCTACTGCCGGCCAATTCCGCGCGCAATTGCTGATCATCAACCTTATTCATTGGCGCGTGGTCCAAAGAATGGCTGCCGATAGTCATGCCATTCTCGCTCATTTCTTTAATTTCCGGCCAGGTCATAAAATCGGTTTTGCCCACCCAATCAGTGGTAATAAAAAACGTCCCGGTCATGCCGTATTTTTTTAATAAAGGGTAGGCCCACTTATATTGCCCATAGCGCCCGTCATCAAAAGTTATGGCCACAGCTTTTTGCGGCAAAGGTTTGCCAGCATCAAAATAGCCCAACAATTCATAAAGCGATATTGTTTGATAGCCGTTATCTTTAAAATATTTTAAATGCGCTTCAAACCCTTCCGGAGAGACAGTAAAAGCGCGGTCGTCGATCGTGGAGCTAGCCACTGATGGCATAGGCCGAATATGGTGATAGTTAAAAACCGGCATTTTAAAAAGTGTGTCTTCGGCCGGCTTTTGATAATTTGTTTCGCTAGGAGGCAATGTTTCCTGGCTTGTTTTTGGCAAAGGCGTAGCGCTAAAAGACGGCTGACTATCGGCTTTTATTAAAATATCGTCTTGCTGGTAAAAATAAATAACCGCACCGATGGCGGCTAAGATAACCAAAACAAGGATAACAAAGAAAAAGTTTTTCATTAGCTTTATTATAACAAACCGCCGTTAAAAAGAAAAAGCGTTCTGCAGCTGGGCAAAACGCTTTTTATAAAGTACCGCTACCGGGATTCGAACCCGGGTTACTAGGATGAGAACCTAGCGTCCTAGACCAGACTAGACGATAGCGGCAAAATATACTTAATTCTGGCACAATTTATGACTTTTTTCAACTCATGCCGACTTATCCACTTGACAGGTGAACGATTGTTCAATAGACTAGAAATAGAATATTAAATCAAAATTATGGATCTCCAAAAACCGTTAGAAAAAATCAGAAAGTTCTATCACCAGCGCAAGCGCCTCCCCTCTTACCGGGAAATCGCCGAGCTTTTAAACTTTAAATCCGTGAATGCTTCTTGGCGCGTGGTTAAAAAATTAATTGAACAAGGCTATTTAGATAAAGATAGCCAAGGCAAGCTAATTCCCAAAAAATTAACCCACGAGTTAAAGGTGCTGGGCACGGTAGCAGCCGGCATGCCAACGCTCGCCAACCAAGAAGAAATGGACACTTTGTCGCTGGATGAATATCTTCTCACTAATCCTTCCAAAAATTATATGCTCCGAGTTATCGGCCAATCAATGAAAGATGCCGGCATTTCGCCTAACGACCTAGTTATTGTGGAATCAGAAAAAGAACCCCTTAACGGCGATATTGTGGTAGCGGAAGTGGATGGCGACTGGACAATGAAATATTTCCAGAAAAGAAAAAATGAAGTTGTTTTGATCCCTGCCAACAAAGATTATCCTAATATTTATCCCAAACAGAACTTGCGCATCGGCGGAGTCGTGGTGTCGCTAATAAAAAAATATTACTAGAATAAAAACCCGCCTTATTGGCGGTTTTTTATTCTACAATAAGATTTAATTCTAGTTATCTGTTTTCCCAGCTATCGTCTTGCCGAATCAACAACTCCTTAGCGCGCTGGGGCTCAGCCATCAATTCTTTCACTATCCGCTCCATCCGAATGCTTTGGGACCCCTTAACCAAGATAATATCTCCTTCACGGATCAGGTCTTGAAGCGCCCGGCCTGCTTCCTCTGAGCTGGCAAAATACCAAACATTTTCCTTGGCTAAACCGTTCTTTTTGGCTTCATCGGCCATAAAAATAGATTTTTCGCCCACCGCCAGCAGGATATCCGCCACCTGCGCGGCCCTGGCGCCAATTTTCCTATGCGCTTCTTCGGTAAAAGAACCTAGCTCCAGCATATCTCCCAACGCCGCAATCCTTCTAACCGATTCGTCGCTGCCGCCCATTTTTTCCAATAGGTCTAAGGCGCCCAAAGATGAGCTAGGGGATGAATTATATGTGTCATCGATTATCCAAGTGTTTTTTATGCCGCGAATAAGTTGTAAACGGCCTATAGGCGCCTGATAGTTCTTAAAAGCCTGGGCGATCTCTACCAGATTCATTTTAAAAACTAGCCCCACAGCCACGCCGGCCAAGATCGAATAGACCTGATGCTGCGCATAAACATGGCGCAAACGGATTGGCACATTACTGCCCTGATAATCAACTTTGAAGGAAATCCCGGCTTCAGCCGGATCTTCCAGCCTTTGTTCAAAATTAGAAGCCCGCAGATCCGCTTTTTCATCAAAGCCATAAGAGAAAACTTGGGCTGAAGTTTTGCGCATCATCGCGCGCACCCGTTGGTCATCATAATTTAAAACCGCCCAGCCTTCTCCCTTTAAGCATTTAACCAAACCGGATTTTTCCTTAGCCACTTGCTCGGCGCTTTGAAAAAATTCAACATGCACCGGGATATCGCCCACAGCCGTTATCACTCCGATACAGCATTTAACAAAATCCGTCAGATAAGAAATATCACCCATTTTATCCGCGCCCATTTCCAAAACCAATATTTTAGGATAATCTTTTGTGTAAAATATCTCGAAAAAACCGATCAAAAATATCTGCAGCCACCTCCACGGCGATTGCCCGCCGCTTTCCTGGCCCAAGATGGTCAAAGGAACGCCGATCTCGTTATTGTAATTTTTTATATTGCGACGAACATTGAACTTGCCTTTCAAAACGGTATAAATGGCTTCCTTGGCAGAAGTTTTTCCCACGCTTCCTGTCACGCCAATAATTTGCGGCTTATAACGCCACAGTATCGCCTGCGCAAGAACCTTTAAGATAAACATCAAAAGTTTTTTAGCCATAAATTGTTTTTGCCTATTCAAGAAAATTATTCTTCCGGCGGAATCTCATAATAATTAAATAAGTATCTGGCTAGATCCGTAAAAACCGGGGACAAGGATTCAGAAGCAAATTGAATGCCATTTGGCTTTTCCATCCTCAAAAATATTAAAAACTTTGGGTCGTAAGCCGGCGCATAACCGATAAAAGAATGGTTGGTTTCGTTCTCCGAATACCCCTTGCCCGAAGCAATCTGGGCTGTACCGGTCTTGCCAGCCACAAAGTATCCCGGCAATTTTACTTTATCATAGCCATTGCGAACCGTGCTAACCAGCATAGCCGTTAGCTTAGCGGCGCTTTGCGGGGTTATAACTTGCCGAATTATCTCTGGCTGGACTGTTGTTTCTTGGCCATCGGGCGCAACGATTTTTTCCACTACATATGGTCGCATAAGCTTGCCATCATTGGCAATAGCGGCAATGGCGCTAGCCATTTCTATCGGCGTCACCGAAACGCCTTGCCCGAACGCCGCGGTGGCGTAGTTTATTTCCCTGTTTTCTTTAATATTTTTTAAATTGCCTTCTCCCTCACCGGCCAGGTCAATGCCGGTAGCTTCGCCGAATCCGAAAGCTTCAATATATTTTGTAAAAGTTTCTCCGCCGACAATCTTCTGCACAAAAACTACGCCGGTATTGATAGATTTTTCTAGAACATTGGTCATGGTGCTCAGCCCATAAGTCTTATTCTGCGCGTTTTGGATATTATAACTGCCGATTTGCAAAATGCCTGTGTCGGTATAAGTTGTTTCCGGAGAGATCTTTCCCGTATCCAGCCCGGCTGCCATCACAATGGGTTTAAAAACCGAACCTGGCTCATAAAGCTTTTGAACGCAAGAGTTCATAAAATAATCCGCATCCTTGGTTTTCCGATATTCGTTAGGGTCAAAATCCGGCAAACTTACCATAGCACGAATAGCGCCGGTTTTTGGCTCCATAACTATGGCGCAAGCGGCCGGCGCTTGCCATTTTTCTATCAAAGCCTTCATTCTTTGCTCCACCACATATTGGATATTCTGGTCTAAGGTCAAATAAAGGCTGCTGCCATTCACCGCCGGCTCCAAGCTATAATCTCCCATTAAAAGCCAATTACCCAAAGCGTCTTTTTCAGAATCTAATAAACCGCTTTGGCCGGCTAAGGTTTCTTGGTAATACTGCTCCACCCCATACTGTCCCACCCGCTCTTCGTTTTTTATGCCCAAAAACCCCAGAACATTAGCCGCTAAGCTTCCCTGCGGATACCATCGCCAATCCTCCGATATCATTTCAACTCCGGCTAGGTTTAACTCTTTTATTTTAGCCGCTGTTTCATCGTCCATTTTTGATTTCAACGGCTCGTAAGGATCATTGGGATCATCAAGTTTTTCTAATATCTTTTCCGCGGAAACATCGACTAATGGCGCTATTTTTTCCGCTACTTCATTTTTATCAACCACATCTTTTGGCACCAAATAAACCGTCTGGAAAGACCTGTTAGCCGCCAAAGACCTCCAAGCCCCGCCTTTCTCTTGAATATATATCTCGCCGCGGTCAGGTATTAGGGTTTTTAACACTTCGTGTTGCCCTTTAGCTAAAGCAGTAAAATAACTGTGCCTGATTATTTGAAAATAAAATAAGCGGACTGCCACAACGCCCGCTACCAGCACCAACAAAACCAACAAAGTATATAGCCTTAGATTCCCAAATTTACGCATTAAAAATCAATAACTGTTATGGCTGTTGCAATAAAGCAAAAAACTCAGAAGAAACTTTCAAATAGTCAACATTCTCCACTGCTACCAAGTTTAAGTTTTTAGCTGCTCCCTCCAAGCTCGCCATTGATTTGGCCTGCATCAGGGCAACCATCATTTTTTGATTAGAATCCTGTTTTTCTTCTAAAGCAGCTTGCGCTGAACGCAATTGGAAGTTTTTAGCCACAATGCTATTGGCTTGCGCTAAATAAAGCACGCTCAATAAAAAAAGGCCAAAAATTATCGCCACTGTTAAAGAAGCGCTGCCCTTTTCTTTGTCGGCAAAAGCCGATTTTTTGGGATTGTAATAGGTCATATGTCCGGATTTCTAAGTTCCTGCCGGCTGCGCAATGCGCCACCGGCAAAAGACACGACTTAATTATATTATTTTTTTAATGACGCGCATTTTAGCGCTACGGCTGCGGGGATTGCTGCTTATTTCCAATTCCTGCGCCGTTATTGGTTTTTTTGTTAAAACTTCTACTTGGCCGTTTTTAGCTTGATCGCGAAAAAAGTTTTTTACTATCCTGTCTTCTAAAGAATGAAACGATATAACCGCTAATTTTCCTCCAACAACTAGAACATCCAAGGCCTGAGGCAAAAATCTTTGAAGATTTCCCAATTCGTCATTGGTGGCAATGCGCAAAGCCTGAAAAACTCTTGTAGCAAAGTGTATCCTGGCATGTTGAAATTTTTGCGGAATGGCTTTAGCCACAATGGCCACCAATTCCGATGTATTTAAAATTGATCTTATTTTTCTATTTTTTACTATCTCCTCGGCCACCCTTCTGGCAAAAGGCTCTTCTCCGTATTCTTTTAAAACCTTCTCTATTTCTTGCTCGCCCCAATGGTTCAATATTTCCCGCGCTGTCAGTTCTTGCTCCAAAGAATATCTCATGTCTAGCGCTTCGTCTTTCAGGAAAGAAAATCCTCGGCCGCTATTTTCCAGCTGGTCAGAAGATAATCCCAGGTCCACCACTATTCCCGCCACTGGATTAAAATCGTTTTTTAAAACCTGCTCTTTTAAATTAGCGTAGCTATCGTTAATAAAAATTATTCTGGCAGCCAAATCTTTGCTTTCTTCCAAAACCTTATTTTTGGTCCTCGCCAGAGATTCAGCATCCCAATCAAATCCCATTAAGCGGCCATCCGGAGAAGTTTTATCTAAAATCGCCAATGCATGTCCTGCCGCCCCTAAGGTTCCGTCTATAAAATTATCACCGGGCTGGGGATCCAAATATTCAATTAACTCTTCACGAAGAACGGGAATATGCAACATATTTTTAGCTTCCGAACCGCAAGCCGTAAGCCAAAAGGTTTACGAGTTTGCGGCCTCCGGTTCGGATACTGATTTTTTAATTCTTAAACAAGAACATTAAAATCCGATCTCCGATAATTTGCTCGCCATATCGCCCACCGATTTTTCGGTTTTCTGCTTATAGATATCCCACTGTTTCTGGTCCCAGATCTCCAAATGGTTAAAAACGCCAGCAATCACAATATTCTTTTCTATCGCCGCATATTGTTTTAAATAGTCGGGCACCAAGATCCTTCCCAAGCTGTCAAAATCAACTTCCGCCGCGCCCGAGAGGATAACTCTGGCCAATCCCCGCGCCTCAACTTGTCCGGTTGGCAATTTGCTTAATTTATCTGCTAGTTTTTCCCATTCTTTCAAAGGGTATAGCGCCAAACAATTATCAAGGCCGCGTGTTAACACCGCGCCCTTGCCCAGCTCTTTTCTAAGCTTGGCCGGAATTGCCAAGCGCTTCTTTTCATCAATAGTGTGTTGATATTCCCCTATTAGCACGATTTTGTTAATTGTTCCGGACGCAGCGAGGGATCTCCTCGCTAAGGTGAATCTCGTTCTATGACGAGAGATCCTTCGCTTCACCCAGAACAATTTATTAAAGATATTTCGGACACAGCGAGGAGTCTTTCCATAAAGGCTCCTCCCTTCATCCGAGATAACCCCTCGAGAAGTTATCCACAGAATTGATGACTTACTAACACCTTTATCCACAATTATCCACTGCATCTCCATTATATTCCACTTTCATAATACTCGTCAACCACCCTAATCCACTCCCCTTTATCATTTTTACCTCAGCACTTTAAAAGCCTTGAATAAGGCATAAATTAAAAAAAGCCGGCAAAAAACCGACTCTCTGTTAACAAGTTATCCACTTTTGCTATATTATCTTCCGGCTCGCCTTGTTAAATCTTGGGTGGGCAATGCTGGGATCGGACCAGCGGCCTTGCCGATGTGAACGGCACGCTCTACCACTGAGCTAATTGCCCGGCCTCATATAAGCTTATACGAACTTTAACTTGTTCAATAATTTTTCGTGTGGTTTTTCCAGGATATCGCGCACGAACCGGTCGAACATATGGAAGCGATAATCAAACTCTTTTGTTTCCATAGCCGCATATTCTATTTCTTTGCCGACTTCCGCTTCCATATCCGCCAAAAACCTCATTAATTTATTATGCGAGATATCGTCGCCAACCAAAAACAGGTCCAGGCGGCTATTTTCAGTATTCAAAAAGACCCCGCTGATCAAAGCCATTTTTATACGCCCGATCTTTAGCAAGCGGCTCAGCATTTTTTCTTTGGAGGTGGGGCTGGATTTCAGAACCAAGCTTTGCAGCTCGTTATAAAAATCGAAGTTCTGGTTAACAACAAAATATAAGCCACCAACGATTTCTTTTTTCTTATTAGGCTTTATTCTTTTTGACAGCAAAAAACCAATGCTTTCCAGGCCCTTAACTTGTTTTATTACCATTCTCTTGCTCCCCTGTGTTTTCCTAACTATCTCCGACATCAAATAGCGCCTATTGGCGTTGCGCAAAAAAAGCTTAAGCAGTTTCACTTTAATAGGAGAATCAAACAACAATTCAAGTATTCTTTCTGGCATATTAAAAAAGAGGTCTCCCTCCGTACCTGTTAAAATATATATTAAAAGATTAGTCTTTTTTGTTAATTCTGTCTACCCCGTTAGGGGTTTATTAAAAGACTTCTATTTTCTATTCAACTAAGCCGTTAGGCGCCATCGCCCGCTTATTTGGCTAAAGGAAACTATACCTGAATCCCTAATGGGGTCTACCCCGTTAGGGATTTGCCCATTTGGCCAATATTTTGCCGCCTGCCTATGCCTGTTTTTTAATATTTGATATAATATCCTCATGATCAAAACCGAGGAAATCTTAATAAAATCGCCCCGCGAAAAAAACACCCTTTGCGAGACCTTCCTCTATGAACCCGGCAATATAGAAGAAGCGGCTTTAGGCAACCTTTATATTGTAGCCCAACTTTCCACGGATAAAGACTCCCTGCATTTGATAAACCTTTTAAGCTCCCTGATAAAACGCGAATATTATTTGCTGCCCCACCGCGGGCCCATCGAGTCCCTGGAGGCTGGCCTTAAAAAGGCTAACCAAACTCTAAGCGAAGTTGCCAACCAGGGCAATCTTAATTGGTTAGGAAAAATACATTTTATCTGCGCTGCCATCAATAAAGAAAAGGAGCTTTTTTTAACCCAGACCGGCGGCGCCCAAGCTTGGCTTTGCCGCGATGGCCAATTAGTGAATATAACTAAAAAATTAGTTCTGCCAACCGCTAAAACTCATCCGGCCAAAACTTTCCAAAGCGTTATTTCCGGCGCTATTTCTCCCAGCGATAAGATAATTTTTGGCACGCCGGCCATATTTGATTTTTTCTCCCTTCCCGGCCTTAAACAGATCTTTAGCCTCCCAAAAATCTCGATGATGGCCGACCAAATAAACAAAACCCTAAGAGAAGAAAAACAGCCGCCGTCCTTAAGCGCTTTGATGCTTGAGATCATAACCGAAGAGATCCCAGAACCGGCAGCAAAAGGGCCAAAATCCTTTATTACTCCGCCAATAAGCCTAAAAGAGATTTTAAGCCCCTAGGCATCAAACCTAAAATAGCAACAAAAAAAATCCGCCCTTATTACAGGGCGGATTTTTTATTTTTGCCTAATTACTTCAGTTCAACAGTCGCGCCGGCTTCAGACAATTTCTTTCGAATTTCTTCAGCCTCTTCTTTCTTAACATTTTCTTTAACTACCTTTGGCGCTCCGTCAACCAAATCTTTGGCTTCTTTCAGGCCAAGACCGGTCACTTCACGGACAACTTTAATAACATTGATCTTCTGGTCGCCCGCTGCTTTCAATTCAATATTGAAAGTGCTCTTCTCTTCTGCCGCGCCGGCTTCGCCAGCCCCAGCTCCAGCCGCACCGCCAGCCATCATAACCGGAGCCGCCGCTGAAACACCGAACTTTTCTTCCAAAACTTTAACCAATTCGGCTAAGTCCAAAACAGACAATTCTTCGATCTGCTTTACCAAATCTTTAAACTTGGCAGGAACTTCAACATTCTTTTTTTCTTCTGACATATTTTTATTTGTTATATTTAATAATTATTTTTTAATTTGCGATAAAACTTGAACCAAACCTCTTATATTCCCCTGCAAAACATTCAACATTCCCGTTAAAGGCGCTGCCATCGACCCTACCGCCTTAGCCAGCAATTCCTGTTTTGAAGGAAGTTTAGCTAGGCTTAAAACGCCTTGCTTATCAATAAAATTATTTTCCAATATTCCGCCTAATATTTTTACTTGCTCGCCTTTTTTATCAAATTCGAAAATAGTCTTAGCCGACGCCACTTCATCAGAAAAACCCATCACTACCATCATTTGGCCCGGTAAGTTTCTGGCGTCAAGATTGCTTATACCGGCGTTCTTAACCGCTAAGTCTATTAAAGTTTTTTTAGCCACCTTAAGCTCGTTATCTTTGCTTCTCAATTTCCGGCGAAGCTCGGTTAATTTAGCTACGCTCATGCCGGTGTAGTCGGCAAAAACTGCCGCTTTGGCTTTTTTCAGCTTATCGGTTAAATCTTTTACGATATCTTGTTTTTGGGCTTTTGTTTGCATATTTTTTATTAAAAAAACGCCTCAGACAGGCGTTATAATAACAAGCTTTTCGCCGTTTATCCCGAGCTGGTCGAGAAGCGATAAGCTGTTTCCGCCTGAACAGGACTTATTATTTTCGATTTTACTCATTGGTTTTACCCTGAGCGAAGTCGAAGGGCCTGTTTTCTTTGGCTGCCCCTTAGGGCAATATTTAATTTATGTTTCTATTATACGCGCAATCTTAAAATTGTCAACCGCTTGGCTTATTTTAACCATTTAGCCTTATTCTGGTTATGCTCGCTTAAGGTTTTGCTAAAAACTGTTGGGCTGTCAACCGGATGCAAAAAATATAAATAATCGGTTATTTGTGGAGCAATGGCAGCTTTAATGGCAGCTAAACCAGGATTGCAGATCGGGCCAGGCGGTAAACCGCGATTTAAATAAGTGTTGTAAGCTGATTTAACTTTTAAATCGGAGTATAAAGGCTGGCGGTCCTTTTTTCCGGTGACGTAATTAATAGTGGCATCCGATTCCAGGGCCATGCCAATGCTTAGTCTCTTGGCAAAGACACCGGCAATCAGCGGCATTTCTTCTTCGTTATTTGCCTCCTGCTGAACAATAGAGGCTAAAATAATTATTTCGTAGATCTTCTTTCCTTGCCTGGAAACCTGCTCCCGCAATTCCGGCGTTAATTTTTTATCAAAATTGTCTAAAAACTTCTTGATGATTTCCGATTTAGCGTAATCGCGCTCAAAAATATAAGTGTCGGGAAATAAAAATCCTTCCAGGCTCGCTCCCTCTGCAGCGTCCGATAGAAACTTATATTGCACCTGATAATTATCGACTGTTTCCCCGCCCAACGCGCTAGCCGACTCCATTCCCTGCTCTACTAGGCGCGCTTTTATTTGGCCGTAGGTGAAACCTTCAGGAAAGGTCACTTTAATTTCATTGGAAATAACTTTACCGCCGGTAATAACTTCCACTATCTCTGGAATATTAAAACTTGGGCTTAAAGAATATTTTCCAGCCTGCAAAGCGCTGCCTTGGTTCTTATACCAAACATAAATCTCAAACCACCAAGCGCTGCGGATTAGATTATTCTTTTCCAGCTTCCCGGCAATCTCTTTCACGCCAAAGCCCTTCTCTACCACAAACTCAAAAGACTGCTGATTATTTTTATCACTAGGCTGGTAGACCTGCCAAGCAGCAAAACCCAAGCTTCCCGCCGCCAGAAAAACAACCAACGCCGCTAAACCTAATAAAAAAACCAGCCATTTTTTCTTTGACGAAACCGCTGGCTGGATAATTTGGTTATTGATATTTGCTTCTTCCATTATTTTTATTAAATAATTTTTTACTACCTGAATTATAACTCGCAGTTTTATTTTTGCCAAACATAAAAAATATCAACATCCGACTCTCGAGGCCTACTTGACTTAAATATAAAAATATATTATACTGAGCTTAGTTCGTTCAATTCTATAGGAGGGAATCAAAATGTACAGAAAAAGAGTTGGCCATTGTTCAATTGAGTTCTTCTTCACAGATATTGATGTTTTAGAGGCAAACAGAAATAATAGTTTACAAAAAAAGAAAGAATTGCCTTTACCACCATCAATGAAAAATTGCAAAAATGACGAAATGCTGACAACTTGGAACTACTGGTTTGACCTCGCCACAATAATCAGAAAAAGGATAAGGGGAAAGATAAAAAAGAATCTTCCTAACGGCGGAAAGGCTATAATGACCTTTGGTCATAAAGACGGCACTATAACTTTTACAATCCAGCCCTGGGCAGCAAAACTCTTCGATCTTTCTGAAATATCTGTTTTCCCTTCTCCGCCATATGATCCTTTGATGGCATATACTGAAATAATTATAAAGACTAATAAATTATAATTATAAAAAAACCGCCATCAACGGCTCAGTTAAAAAATACTGAGCCGTTTTTATTTTGACTTATTGGTGTTTTTTAAGGATAATTAAGGCAGTCCCATCTCCTATTCATGCCTTTAGACCAAGCCATAGAATGGCTTAATCAATACAGATATTTCGCCCTCTTCCCTTTAGCGGTTATTGAAGGGCCGATCATTACCGTCGTTGCCGGTTTTTTTGCGTCGCTAGGCTATTTAAGCCTGCCTATTGCCTACGCCATAATTGTAGCTGGAGATTTGGCTGGCGATGTTGTTTATTATTTTATCGGCCGGTTCGGCGGCCGGACTTTTATTGATAAATGGGGAAAATATCTGGGGGCCGGCAAAGAGCAAGTTGAACTGCTAGAAAAAAAGTTCAATAAACACGGCAACAAACTCCTTTTTATCGGCAAGCTATCCCACGGCATCGGCGGCGCCTTTTTGTTGGCGGCCGGTGTTATAAAAATGCCTCTTTACCAATTTTTAATGTCTAACCTGCTAGCCACCTTCATAAAATCCCTAGCCCTGCTGTTGATCGGTTTTTATTTTGGCTACGCCATAGATTCTATTAATTCTTATATGGAAAGAGTCTCTTTGATCACTCTTGGCATCGGCGTGGCAACAGCTCTTATCTACTTCTTTTATTTTAGAAAAAAGCCTGATAATTTACCAAACCATGATTGAAAGCTTTTTAGAAAAAAAATCCCTAGATAGCAGCGCCGGCGGGCAGGTTTCTTATTTTCTGGGGCCAAAGTTTCCTGGGCGCCCCACCATAGTTTTTTTGCACGGCTTGGCTGCCAACCATACCACCTGGGGCAATATAATTTTGACGCTAATCGATCTAAAAATAAACTGCCTGGCCTGGGACCAGCGAGGCCACGGATATTCAGACAAAACGATAAAGCACAGGCTTTATAAAATAGCGGTTTTCACCCAAGACCTAAAAGAGATCTTGGAAAAAGAAAATATCCAGGACTTTATTTTGGCTGGTTATTCCTACGGCGGTTTTATCGCGCAAGACTTTGCTATCAAGTATCCAGGCAAAGCCTCTTCTTTGATCCTAATAAGCACCAATCATGTTAACCCTTTTAAATACAAGTTTTTTAATTTTATAACCTGGCCTTGCTATATAGCTTTAACTCTGGCCGCTTATTTTCTTTTTTGGCAAAAAAGAAAAAAATATTACTATTTTAACCAAAATACGGATATCGGCTATTGGCGGTCATCGCTTCGGGGCTTTCTCACTATGCCCCTCAGTATTAATTTCTGGATGCTGGCGGAAATTGCCCATATTGATTTTAGCCAAAAGATCAATGAAATTGCTTGCCCCGTATTTTTAGTCCGAAGCCTGAATGATGCTTTTGTTTCCCTGAAAGAAACGGAGGAGATGGCAAAAAATATTCCGCTGGCAAAAATAAAAACTATCAATGAGCCAACCCATTTTCTGGCGGCCCGCCATCAGCAAAAAACCTTAGAGGTCTTATTAGAAGCTCTAAAAGAATTAGGCTCCTTATGAAAATCGCAATTTTCAGCGACACTTTCAATATTAACGGAGTGACTTCCATTGTCTACGAATCCGCCAAAAGGCTGGCGGAACTTGGGCATGAAGTCCGCCTTTTTGTTATTGGGAAAAAACTTAAAGAAACTCCGGAAATGGAAAATATAAATAATTTAACCCTGATCTCTCTTCCCTCTCTGCCGGCTGGCTGGGTTTATCCGAACGAACGCCTTTATTTGCCGCTGGGCTTTTCCTTAAGGCGATTAAAAGATTTTACACCCGATATAATCCACACCCATATGCCGTTCACCGTTGGCTGGGAAGCGGTTTTTTTGGCCAAGATCTTTAAGATACCGCTGGTCGGCACGCACCACACCTTTTATGACCACTACCTAAAGCATGTCAAAATAGATTACGATTGGGGCAAAAAACTTTCTTGGAAATATACCGTCGGCTACTATAACCGCTGCGACCTAGTTTTAAGCCCCTCCGAATCATTAGCCCAAGCGATGGCAGAAAAAGGACTGACAAAACCGATGGCGGTGCTAGAGAACTTCATCGATACCGCCGCTTTTATTCCCGCCTCAAGCCAAGAACAAAAAGAAAAACTAAAGAAAAAGTTTGGCCTCTCAGGCCCCTCCGTTGTTTATATGGGCCGTTTAAGCTACGAAAAAAGCATCGACCAAATTATCAAAGCTTTTGCCATATTACTTAAAACTACTCCCCAGGCCCAATTAATGATCATTGGCGACGGCCCGGAAAAAAAGAACTTGGTCTCGCTGGCCAAGAAACTGAAAATATCAAAAAACATTATTTTTACCGGTTTTCTGCAGGGGCGAGAATTAATCGAAGCCTTGCAAGCTAATGATATTTTTACCACCGCCAGTCTCAGCGAAAGCTTTTCTTTGACCATAGTTGAAGCTATGGCCTGCGGCCTGCCAATAGTGGCTGTGAGAGAAAAAGGGCCGGCCGAGATAGTAAAAGACAACGCTAACGGATTTTTTGTCCAGCCAAACAATCCCCAAGAAATGGCAAAAAAAATAACCGAACTTTTAGGTTCGCCGGAAAAATTGGAGCAATTCAGTCTGGCCTCCAGAACGCTGGCCCTTAATTATTCAAAAGAAAACATTATTGCCCGGCTTGAAAATCTTTATCTAAGCTTGCTTAATAAAAAAATATGAAAATATGTTTATACTTGGAGTATCTGCATTTTTTTAACGGCTTTTTATATAAAAATATCGGCACAGGTCTTTTGTCATCCTATGATAACCAAAAACGAAGCCTGCGCGCGCTAAATATAGATTTTACGGAAAAGTGGGCTGATGATTGCGATATTTTGCAGATCAATACCCCATGGCTAAAATCTCTCTGGCTCATTAAAAAAGCTCGGCGGCAGGGCAAAAAAGTTATTATCTGGGCTCATGTGGCGGCCGAAGAGATCCCGGAAGTTTTCCGTTTTGGCAAGCTTCTCTTCCCTATTGCCAAAAGATACCTCGCCTATGCTTACGGCCAAGCCGACTTGGTTTTTTGCCCCAGCGAATACACCAAGCGCTTGATGCTGGGATATGGTTTGCCGGAAAAAATATTATTTGTGCAATCAAACGGCGTTGATAGCTCTGTTTTCTACCCAAGCGCAGAAAAACGGGCCATAGCCCGGCAACAGCAAAATTGCCAAAAATTAGTGGTGGGCACGGTGGGGCTCGTTATCCCCCGCAAGGGCGTAGATAAGTTTTTGGCATTAGCCCAAAAGCACCCTAACCAACAATTTTTATGGTTTGGCAAGATTTACAGCAAACTAATAGTGAAAGGCCTGCCTAAAGTTCTCCCAAATAACGTAAAGTTTACTGGTTTTGTTGAGGACATCAACGCCGCCTTTAATGCTATCGATATTTTTGTTTTCCTTTCTTCCGGCGAGAACCAGGGCATGGTGCTGCTGGAAGCCGCCGCTTGCGGCCTGCCAATGGTGGTGCGTGCCTTGCCGGCTTATGAAGGCTGGCTTGTCCATAACGAAAACTGCTTAATCGCCAAAGACGAAAAAGAAACCAATGAATATCTTGACCTGCTAATAAAAGACGAAGAGTTGAGGAAAAAATTAAGCCATGGCGCGCTGGAGCTGGCCAAGACAGAAGACATCAAAGAACAAAATAAAAAGCTGCAAAAAGTTTATCTAGATCTATTGGCCAAATAAAAATCAATTTAAAAAGCCCTGACAAAAAATATCAGGGCTTTTTATTTTTTTAAACTAGATCAGCTTGGACTTCTCAGCAAAAGCCCAATCTTTAGCAAAAAACAGCTTAGCCATATCAGCCACACCGTAAGTTATAAAATAAGCCGCAAAAACATCAATCGAATAATGGAAATGGCCCAACAGAACCACTACTCCAAAAATAACAGAGATAGAAATAAAAATATATCTGACAATTCTATCCCGCCAAAATATTAAGGCAATTAAAAATGGCATACCAACGTGTCCGGAGAAAAAAAGGTCTCCGCCAAAAGTAACCCAACGAATAAGATTATCCGCTGGGAGCGGAATGCCCTCCGGAATTAGCCCCAAATGAGTGACAGCCATAAACAACGAGCGGACCAGCACAAAAAGAGCTACGGCCTTAGCCACGAAAGGAAAAAACTCCGGTTGGCGGACAATTAAAGCTATTATTAAAACCAGCAAGACAATAGCGCCATAAACAAAAAATCCGTCTATATCAAAGACGGGCAGGATATTAAGAAAAAAATCAGTCACGGCGTTGCTAGCCAAACGAGTAGCGTAAAGCCCGGCAAAATAATTGATAAAAAAGCTCGCGCCTAGAAAAATAATTCCCCAGACCGACGAGACAATATATCTTTTATCAGAAAAAAGTATTTTTATTTTTTCTTTAAACTTCATCTAGCTAAAAATTACAGTACAATTTGCGTGCAATGGGAGCAGCGCCGGGCTTCGATCGGTATTTCGCTTAAGCACTCCGGGCATTTTTTGGTGGTTGGGTCGGCTGGCGGCTCTTTGCGTGCCCGCGACACCAATAAATTAATCGGCTTAACCACAAAAAAGAAAATAGCAGAGGCCACCAGAGCAAACGAGATCAAAGCATTGATAAAATCGCCGTATAAAAATTGGCTGCCGTTAATTGTAAAATACAAGCCGGAAAAATCTGGCGCTTTAATGATAGCTGCGATCAAAGGCGTTATCAGGTCTTTGACCAAGGCTGATACCACCGCGCCAAAAGCCGCACCCACCACCACGCCAACCGCCAAGTCTACCACGTTGCCCCGCAATAAAAATTGTTTGAACTCTTTTAAAACAGTCATATTTTTTGGCTTAAAAAATTATTCGGTTGTTATTCCGTCAAACTCTGGCCCATTTGCTTCGGCTTCCGCCTTGGTAGCGCGCAAAACTTTATCCTGGTGATGCGGCGGAGCATAGACAGTATAGAGCTTCAGCGCATCGGCGCTGGAAGCATTAATAACATTATGTTTAGCGCCCGCCGGCACGATTACGCTGTCCCCATCGCCCACCATATATTCGGTTTCGTCTATTATCACTTTGCCCTGGCCTTTTTCAAAACGGAAAAATTGGTCGCCATCTTCGTGCACCTCCATGCCAATTTCTTCGCTAGGCTTAAGCGACATTAAAACCAATTGGCAATATTTGGCGGTATAAAGCACTTGCCGAAAATTATTATTGGCGAGCGTTAACTGCTCAATATTGCCTTTATATCCTTTTTTCATATTTTTATTTTATTAAAAATTATCCAGCCCCTTTCATGGCTTTATTTAATTATAGACCCTCACCGCAAATAAGCAATCATAAAAAAAGCCAAGGCATTTAGCGCGCCTTGGCTTTATTGCTACTTAATTGGCTGATTATTCGCAACAGCCTAGTTTTTTTAGGTCCTCCCTTAAAAAATCTAACGGTTCTTGGCTGCAAAAAACAGAAGTATGGCCGCAATCCTTAAAAAATCTTTTAGCCACCGGCACAGAGACATGGTCCGCCAAATTATAAACCTGTTGGAATGGCGTTATTTCGTCATTGCCGCCGGCATATAAAAATATCGGACAATCTATTTTTCGCAAATTGACTGCCCGCCCGCCAATTTCCATCGCCCCGGAAATAAGCTGGTTCTCCATAAAAAGGCGCTGCACCGCCTCCAGATACCAAGCGCCAGGCAAGTTTTGCGGCGACCAAAACCACCGCCGATTATTTTTCCATTCTACTATTCCCTTTTCGTCATTAGCTAAAACTTTTTTGTGCAATTTTGACGGCTCATCAAAGAATACCCGCGCCGGGTCCATCAAGGTGAAATACCACCACTGCGCCCAACCCGGCTGAATGCCGCGATTGGAATTGACCACTATCCTAAATAGCCCGATGTGAAAAGCCTCGCAGGCTTTTTTTATTTTTCCGTCACCGGCCTTAAAATCGATTGGCCCGGCAAAGTTAAAATAGGCCTTAACTGCCCCGGGATTCAAAGCCGCCACAATTGCCGCCAGCCACGCCCCTTGGCAAAGGCCGATCAAATACGGCTGACCGCAAAACTCTACGCATTTTTCCACCGACCGAACGAGCCTGTCCAGATCGCAATCTTTATTCGTTTCGTTGGCCGGCAAAAGCTCAAAAACATAAACGCTATTTTTAAATCCTTGGCAAACTCTAATAAGATTGGCGGCCACGTTCCCGTGGCGGCCGGCATGCGGCGGAATGACCAAAATCGCCGGAGAGATCCCTCTCTTGAATCTCCGTAATTTAAAATAATTGTCGCCCGCTACCACTTCATTAGGATATTCATCCCAGCTGGGCGGCTTAAACGGCAATAAAAATGTTTGCCAAAAGATAAAACGCCGGCGCATGGGACCAAAAGGATCCAAGCAGAAAGAAAAATATCTTATCATACCGCACCCCCTTATTAATTTTTTAAGGTTCTTTTTTCTTAATTATACTCCCTTACAAAAATTAAAAGAAGGCGCTTCTTTCCCTATAGGTCAAAAAGTTCGCCAACCGTTGTTTTCAGCGCTTTGGCAACGTTGTTGGCTAAAGCTAAAGAGGGATTATATTTTCCTTGCTCCAAGAACACAATAGTTTCGCGGCGCACCCCGGCCAAACGAGCCAACTCTTCTTGGGTAATTCCTAATTTTGCCCTTAATTCTTTTATTTGATTCTTCATATAAATAACTTATCTGGAGCATTCAATAGTGGGCATTGGAGCTTCCGGCTGGCCGTGTTTGACCCACTCGCCTTCTTGGCACATCCAATTATCTTCCCCGCTAAATAATCTCAAACCGGCCAAAGCCAGCACCAAAAGCAACAAAACACCAATAACGACATAAATAAACTTTTTCTCTAGAAAGCGGATCTTATCGTAGTAGCGAAAAAGCAAGGTATAAATTATCATCAGCAAACAAGTTGAATAAGCCAGCGCCGCCACTATGGCCATGGTTTCAGGCGAAGGATTTAAGCTAGAATATGCCAAAAGTAAAAACATTATACTGACCGCCAACCAAGCATATATTTGAATGGCCAAAACCGCTGAGCGACCACCAATTTCATAATCCCGCTCATCGGCAATGATTTCTTTTACCTTACCCCGAAAATAGAACATCAAAGATATAGCAACAGCCATCGCCACAACCGGAACGATAAAATTACTATAAGAGACCGAGCCGCCAACCAGCGCTGCCAGAGCCATGACTATCGTTATTTTTATTATTTTAAATTGTTTTAGGGTCATAATTTTATTATTAATAGTTAGAATTATTTAACATATATATTGATGTTATATCTTTCTAACATAGCTGTCAACCCCGTTAAAGGTTTTTTATCCACAGCTTTAAAATTAGCAATCTTAGCCGCTAGGCGTCATCGCCCGCCTTCTCGGTTAGAAAAAACCTCGGCTGAACCTTTAATGGGGTCAATAGCCTTATCCACAAACTAAAAATAGCTCCGCAAAACGCGAAGCTATTTTAAAGAATATGTTTATTTTCTATTCTGTTGTGTTTTTGCTGAACAGCCCCTTAAACCAGCCCCAAACACCGGCAGCTTTCTTTTCTTCCTTGGATAGATTTTCAAGCCGTGTCTGCTCAGCTGTTACTTTTTGTATCTGCTCCTCAATCACAGCCTTAATTTCAGCTGAACATTTAGTGCAGTTTTTTTGCAAGTCCAATAATTGCTGGACTTTCCCAGCGTTTAGTTTAACCTCATTGCTTATTTCATCGGCTGCCTCTTTATCGCCGCCGTCCCAAAGCCTTTTTAGCCACCCGCGTTCTTGGATCTTGTTTTCAGCCTTAATGGTCTTCTGCACGGAATTATTAAACTCTTGGGCAATAACTGAAACCTGCTTGCCGATGCCATCGGTTAAATCTTCGGCAGCCAATAAAGCATGCACCGCTTCCCTAACCTGGTTTTGGTTCTGGTAAACTTTCTGCTCTTTTTCACCTAATCCCTGTAATTCTTGCTGCAGCTCTTCGCGCTTTTGCGAGATAGCTTCTTTTAGCTCTGAAACTGTCTTTGCTTTAACTGCTGTCATCAATTCAAGCTGCGTTTGCTGCTGATTTTGAATAGCAGTTGTTTCTCCTTGGTTTTTTGTTTGCTGCTGAGTCTGAACCTGACTCTGGGCTTGAACTTGCGGAGTAGCGCTAACCGACGCACCTTGCTGTCCACTTCCTTGACCCTGGCCAGACGAAGTGTTGGCCGCTAGAACCGCGGTCGCGCCAAATATAAAAATGGCAGCCGTAAATACATAGATGATTTTTTTCATATTTTTTTAATTAATTATTACCTACGCTAACCTAATTATTATATCACAAAAGACAACAAAAAGACCTACTAATCTGTCAACAGTCCATTTTTATTTTCTACTGCCTAAAAGAGGTCCACAGAACATAAGAACCGGCAGCCACGCCAATAAGTATCAGCCAAACCAGATAGCCCCCGAAAAAATCACTCCAAAAAGCGCCGATGGCCACGCCAATAGCCAGCAAGGCCAACTTTAAAACCCCTACTTGTTGCCAAGTAAAAACATAGGTTTTAAGTAGTTCCATATTTTTATTATTTTTTATTTTTTATACAAACGACCTTTGCTTTTTTAAGTTGAACACAGACGGCCTTTGCATTAAAAATAACAAAAACAGGAAAGAGTTCTAGTTCAATTCCAAAGCTGCGTTAATTAGGCCTTTGGCTAGTCTTTTATCAGCCTCTTCGATATCATCAGAGGCTTCTCTGATTTTTCCCCAATTATTAACTTTTGCTAAATTAGAGACAAACTGATTGTCGCCAAGCTTTTGTTTAGCAGCTTCATAAGCCGCTATTTCTGGAGATCCAGCCCCGAGTTCATCTTTAATTATGGCCATTTTCACATCCATCATGGCGATGGCTTCGTTCCTAATGTTTTGATAGTCGACAGATAATTTAACCTCTGCTTCTTTGTTATTTTCAACCTCTCCCGCTACCGGCTGAAGGTTTAATTGTTCGGGATTGTTCATATAATTAAGCTTATAATATTTATATTATATATTATCCATCATTTACCCTTTTCTTGTAAAGCACCAAAGGGTATTTTTAAATCGTATTGGTAAACAAGCAGACCTTAAAAATCCGCCCACAGTTCTTTCCCAAACCTATTAACAAAAAACCGCTCAAGCAAGGCGGTTTTTTGTTAATCTAATATAATGGCCTTAAGCATTATTTCCGGCGCTGGCGCCAGCCACAAAACCGGTAGTCCAACAAAGTTGCAAATTATAACCGCCGGTCGGGCCGTCCAGGTCGATCATCTCCCCGGCAAAATACAGGTTTTTTATTTTCTTGGACCGCATAGTTTTTGAATCTATCTCTTTTAGCTCAACTCCCCCGGCAGTTATTATCGCTTCGTTAAAACCCAACAGGTCCTTAACGTTCAATTCCAATCCCTTAAGGATACCCAAAAGCGTTTCCCGCTCTTCCTTGGTGATAAAGCTTAATTTTTTATCCGGGCTTATTCTGCTAAGATGCAAAAGCGAGTCGCTGAATCTTTGCGGAAAAAACTCCGATAAATAATTCCGGATATTCTTATTCCTCTTGAAGTCTTCCTGCAGCTTTTTATCCAACGCCATAATATTTAGACCTGGCATCAGGTCAATTTTTAAAACCACTCCTCCTTTAGCCAGCGCCTCTCCCACGCTTTTGCTCAAGTCAAGAATTGTCGGCCCGCTTAAACCAAAATGGGTAAAAAGAATATCTCCGGCCGCTTTAGCTAGATTTTTATTTTTTTGCCAAAAGGAAACTTCCACATTTTTTAAGCTAATGCCCTGAAGGCCGCCAACCCAACTTTCTTTTATTTTTATTGGCACTAAGGCCGGCCTGGGGTTCACAATTTTATGCCCCATTGCTTGAGCCCATTCATATCCTTGGCCGGTAGAACCGGTTATGGGATAGGAGCGCCCGCCAACGCATAGAACATACGCCTGGGCAAGGATTTCCCTTTCCGCCAGCTGCGCGCTGATTATTGCCTCGTCTTTCAGTTCAAAGCCCAAAACTTCTTTGCCCAGCATCAATTTAACTTTATTCTCTTTTAAAGATTTGAATAGCGTCGCCAAGACATCCTGGGCCTGGCCCGAAGCGGGAAAAACCCGTCCGTCTTTTTCGGTTATTGTTTTTAGCCCCATCGCTTCAAAAAACTCTATCGTTTCTTCCGCGCCAAAAGAAGCCAAGGCCGATAAGAGCCATTGCCCGTTCTGGCCGAATTTTTGCGCAAACTTTTTATCATCAAACTCGGCGTGGGATATATTGCACCGGCCCCCGCCGCTAAGCAGCAGTTTTTTTCCGGGATTTAGATTTTTTTCAACTAAAACAACTCGGGCACCGCTGGCTGCCGCCCTAGCGGCGGCCATTAACCCGGCCGGCCCGCCCCCGATAACCGCTATATCAAACTCGTCTTGGATCTTCCACATAATTAATTAAATTAAAAGCCCCCTCGGGCTAAAATACAACATTATTTTTCAGCAAAAGTTAAGCCACATAATCCGGGCTCAACCGTTCATACACCTCTCCGGTTAATTTTCTGAATAATTCCCGCTTCTTCCAAAAAGAGTTGCTATCCGAAACATCTTTTCCTTTAATTTTATTCAATTCCACCAGCGCCATGCATCGGGCGTGGCCAAAATCAACATTCAATTTATTCTGGGCGTCTTCCAGCCCTTGATATATCTGTTTTAAATAACCGTATTTATTGGAGATATTCTGTTGCCGATTAGGCTTAAAGCGGGGCGAGAGGCAGTCGATCAAGGCCGCATTCGCTTCGATATGCTCAATAAAATCGTGAATAGCCACAAAAAAATCAAAACTCGCCGGAGTTTTGATTACCGCTTGAAACTTTTTATCTAAGCCATTTTTTACTTTGCTAGAGACTTTCATTGCTAATATTTTACCACACTTACACGAAAATAGCAAAAAATATATTCTAAAACAAAAACAGCCCCGATATAACATCTGGGCTGTTTTTTAAAGCTAGTGCTTAGGCTCGAGATACGTTAACCGCATTCGGACCCTTTTCGCTCTCAGCGACTTCAAAGGTAACGGCATCGCCAACCTTCAATTCGTCAAAAGCCACACCCTTCAACTCTTTGGAATGAAAGAAAAGATCTTTCGTCTCGCCATCGCGAGAGATAAAACCAAATCCTCTGTCCGTGAGTGTTTTGATAACTCCGTTCATGTGCTTGTTTTGTTTATTTTAAAAGTGAGAAACTCGACTAGGTCTCTTTCTGCTAACTATATAAGCCTATCATAGTTTTTATCTTTTGTCAAGAGAGGGTGTTTTCTCTGGGCTTAAATCACAAAAAAAACAAAACCAGAAAGCCCGGTCTTGTTTTTTAGAGAACTTGCAACTTTGCTTATTTTCTCTTTTTTTTCTTAGTCGCCTTCTTCTTTTTCGCGACGACTTTCTTTTTTGCTTTTTTCTTTGCCATAAAGTTTTTGCAAAAAATTATTTCTTATTAAAAACTCCGCAACCTTTATTTGATTTTACCATAGTTTCAATAAGCATAATAGCTGCCAATATTTTTTTCGCAAAAAAATTATATCTTTGATTCAAGAATATTTAACATTTGGTGATGAATGATATCCGGGGATAAAAGCTCTTTCATTTTTTCCCTTATCTCCTGGCTCACCGATTGCCCGCTAATATCTTTTATTTTTTCATAGGCGTTCGGCAAAGAAGCAAAATCGGTTATTAGTTCGGCCAAACCCACCTGTTTAAAAATTTCTGCCACGCCCATATTGGAGCTAACCAGAGCCGGCACGCCGCTGGCAATCGCTTCCTGGGGAACATTGCCATAAGTCTCAAAAACGGACGGACTTAGAACAATTCCCATTTTAGAATAGAACTTTCCCATTTCAGCGCTGCAAACCGGCCGGCGGAACTTAACCAAGCCGTCCAGCGCCTGGCGCGGTAAAGCATTTTTTTTGAGGTCCGTTACCACGTTTATGATATATCTATTGCCTTGCTGCTGGTTGTATTTGGCCAACTTATTAAAAAAATCTGTATTCTTCACTTTGGCCCAACGGCAAATTATACCTATGTTTTTTTTGCAGCGATTAACTTTCTGCTCAAAAAAATGCAACGGCACGGCATTGGGCAAAATGGAATATTTTTTAACCGCGTGGCCAAAAACCTCGTTTTCCACTACCTGCTTGGTCAATTCAGACGGGAAAATATAAGATAAGTCTTTTGAGTCAAAAGACTTTTCCATTTCTTTAAAAAGTTTTCTTGGCTTTTCTTGCCAATGCTCTGTTTCTTTGGAAATGCTGCCATGATAATGCAGCACCGTGGCCACTCCCATTTCCTTGGTAGCCAGATACAAGCACCAAGGCAAATAATAAGTCCCGTTTACCAGAACAATATCCGGCTTTTCATCTTTGATCGCGATCTTGTATTGTTCAATAGTATCTCGATAAGCCCGCCTAAGGTCGCCTAAGTTTTGCGCCTCTAAAACCGCCCGGCCGATTTGCGGGATTTCTAAGGTTGAGGAGATCAAAGAAAATTGGCCGTCCTGCGTTCTGGCGAGTCCGGGTTGCCCATTGGAAACATCCACCCCAATTATCTTGGCGTTCTTTTTTTTGCGGCTCTCGATAAAACCCAAAAAAGAATTGAGAGTTTGTGATATTCCGCAAACTTTTGAGTCCCTAATGTTAGTTAAAATCTTCATTTTTGTTCTTGCTAGAATAAAAAATAGCCGGCTATTTCCGGCTAAGCATCTTAAGAATACCATACTTGAAATATTTTGTCAATCTTATTCCGCCTCCTCTTCTTGAAAAACGCCTTTTTTATCCTCTATTTTTCGATTATTTTTAAAACCGCGCTCTTTAACGCTTCGGCCGCAAGGCGATGGCCTTCTCGATTATAATGGTGCGCATTTTTTTCGTTTTCGCACTCCGCTTTTATTGCGTGGATATCTGCCACATAATCGCACATATTGTAAAATGACGCTCCTAGCCCAACCGTTAATTCATTTAATTGTTCGTGCAGCTTCTTGCCTTCCAAATTATCGGTGTAGCCGCAATAATCTTGGGCTAAGGTTGTTGGCGTAAAATTGATCACGACAAAAGGCACCTCTTTATTTTTCAATATGCCGGCCATATTTTTAACTGAATCAAAAGCCAGCTCAACCGTTTCCTGGCTTATAAAAAACGGGTCCAAGGCCAGCGAGCTTTTATAGGCTATAAACCTGAAAAAAGCAGAATGTTTTAATAAAAAATAATTTATTTTTTTACCAAAATACGGCACCTCAGGAATTAGGCGGTCTTTAACGACCATCAGGTCAGCCTCGTGAGAATCTGGCTGCGAGCTCATAATTAGGCTAGCGCCCAACGGAGACCTCATCGGCTCTATGTCGTTATCTGTGAACTGCAGAACAACCAGATCCGGTTCGTATTGCATAACTGCTTCTTTTAATAAAAACAATTCTTGGTAAGTGTTCAGCCCCGGAGCGGCAAAAGGTAAAACTTCAAACCCATCTATGCCCTCTATTTTAATCTCATTTTTATTATTAAGCATGGCAGATAATTGCTGGGCATATCCGCAGCCTTTATTCTCGCAGCAATACCACGCGCCCGTACTGAAAGAATCGCCAATAACAGCTATTCTAAACTTATTTTTTAGTTTTTCCAGCTGTATGGTTTTGGTATCAAAATATTTATAAAGATCCGAAAATAACAAGCCGGAGCTTAATTTATAATAAAGCCCGTTCTCTTTATTTATATAAAGCTGTTCTTTTTCATAATCAACGCCGTATTCATTATTTCTTAAAATATCTTGCCCGCTCATGCCAAAGCTTATTTTTTCATCAAAAAATAGCCGGCAAAATATTTCGCCGGCTATTAAAAACAATAGAACGCTAGCGCAAAGCAATAGCAATTTTATAAAAATTGATTTGAGTTTCTTTTTCATTTATTAAATTATTCTTTTGGATAGCTATTTTATGCTCTCGCATCGCTTGAACCTATCTTCTTATAGCACACCACTCGCATCTAGTACCAATCCCCGGCAAGCCTTTGAGAGCTTTTCTGGAGTTCTTTCTCCTATCTTAATAAGGCGCTCGCATAGAGGTCAAAATATTAGAGCTTACCGCTGTTTATATTTCTTTATCTGCTCTTTTGCTTTCTTGATAAACTTTCCAAATTGACGGTCTTTTTCCCTTTTTTCCAGTTTTGTCAGTTCGTAATATTCGGCTTCTTTTTTCAGGTTAATATAATTGGAATATTTATCTGCATCCAACTTGCCGCCGGCCAACGCCGCCAGCACTTCGCACCCGGGCTCTTGAATATGTGTGCAATCGGCAAATTTGCATTTTTCTGCCAAAATAGTTATTTCATCAAACAACTTATCAATGCCGGCGCTTGAATCCGCCATCCCCACCTCTCTCATTCCAGGATTATCTATCACTATGCCGCCGTTTTCTAGAAAATACATCTCTCTGCTCGTGGTCACATGCTTGCCCCGATTAACAGAAGCGCTTATTTGTTCGGTTCTTATAATATTTTCTCCGAGCAGTTTATTAATCAAAGTAGACTTTCCCACTCCGGAAGACCCCAGGAAACAATAAGTCTTCCCCTTTTTTATATACACTTTTAATTCATCCAGCCCCTCGTTAGTTATCGTGCTAGTAAAAATAAAATCGATATCATTAAACCGCTTTTTTATTTCGTCTATTTTTAACGCTAAATCTTCTTTCGTAATTAAGTCTACTTTATTCAAAATAATTGCCGGCTTTATCCCACCGGCAGTTGCTATGGAAAAATATCTCTCAAAGCGATTAAGATTATAATCTCTACCAACCGACTCAACCACAAACGCCACGTCAACATTTGTCGCAATAATTTGCGTCTCTTGCGTCTCGTTTTTACCGCCGTATCTTTTCTTTATACATGTCTTCCTTGGCAAGACTCCTCGAATCACGGCTTGGCCTTCATTAAGCTCGTTAAGCGCCACCCAATCACCCACGGCCGGATAATCTTCCCGCGACAAAGCCTCAAACATCTGCTTGCCGGTTATTCTGGCCAAAGATTCCCCTTTCGCGCTTCTGACTTTATACGCCCCGCGGTATTCAACCATAACCCGGCCAACCGAAAAATCACCCAGCCCTAATTTCTGGCGGCTAGATTCAAAAAACGCGTTATACCCCAAATCTTCAAGTTTAGTTTTAATATCCGCTTCGTCCATGTTTTTATCCTACCAAAAAATCGCCATTTAGGCGATTTTTAAAATGGCACAGCACTCCAACTTATAACCTCTTAGGGCCAAGCCCACAAAGGCTTTTCTAGGGCTCTTTATATCATCTCACTAAGGCACTCGCATAGGTATAACCGCTTTTTTTATCTTCTATTTTGCTCCTTTTTCTCTCAAACATTTTTTATAAGCAACATCATATGTGTCCCCGTATAACCCCCTACCGGTTCCACTATAATAAGAGGCCTCCCTGTTGCACTCTTTTCTTATTTTGATTGATCGATATTGAAACCAATAAAAAAGAAATCCAATAACTAACAAAATAATAAAGATAAAAACAATCTTCGCTATATTTTTTTTAAAAAATGTCATAATATATAATCTTAAAAATTAAAACCATACAATATAAAAATTGAGCTTACCATTTCGGCACTTAAAGAGTCTGTTTTTGAAGCACCCCGGCATCTATGGCTCGCTCTAATCCAACAGCAAAGTGTTTAAAATATGAATTAATAAGAACATGTAATACTGAACCAGAAATAACAAGCCCACATTTAGCTAAACCATCATCATTATAGACACCACTACCAATTTTTTTTATATAAAATTCATGAACAAAACCATTTCTATATAAATCAAAAACCTCATCCCAATTTACAAATTTGTATCCCACGTATTTTTCTGTAAAAGCCCGGAAGGCTTTAGCTCCACCGCCACGCCTACCAATCGTTCCCAAAATCATGCGCCCAAGAGCTTCTGAATAAGCAAATAGACCTAGAGCAACAAGATAATTTTGTTCGGCCTGGACACCACGATACAGATCATTCACCATGCCATTATAAGGCCAAACTTCACTATATTTCCAACTATATTCCAATTCAATATTTTTTTTAGACATAATTGGATATCTGAGCCTTAAAATAAAGTATCTTCTAAAAGTAGCCTAGAATCAAGGCACTCGAATCATTTGAAACTATTTATCCGATAATGACACAATACCCATACCCGACAACTTATCCAAGCAAGCTTTCAAGGGCTTTCTTGGCGATTTTTTTTATAATCATACTATAATGTCTCAGTTTGGGATCAAATTGTGGCACCCTATTACTGCTTAAAATTTTTATATTTTTCCCGCAGCTCCCTTCCTCTTTCTTCTCTTTTCTGTGATATTTCTTGTAGCTGCTGGTTTATCTTATCATCTCTTTTTTTCGACGACCACATATATGGCGACTTTATTTTTTGAAGCATTTCTAAATATTGCCTATCTACTTGCTCCTTTATGTCTCTTTGCCATGGGTCTTCATACGTTTCTATTACTTTTAATTCCGCCAATTCTTTTTCTTGTTCTGTTTCTACCGATCGCCCTAGTCGCTCTTTTTTTTCATCTGTCTCCCCTCTCTCTATTTTTAATCTTTTTTCTTCTGCCTCAATTTCTTCCAGAGTATAAAAGTCTCGCTCAAAACCAGGCATAAATTGCTTTCTATACATTTCGTTCTGCTCCTTTTTTGAACGAGTTAATCCCCAAATTATCACCCCCAATAAAGCTACTATGAAAAAAAATATAAATTCACTATTGTTCATAAGTTTATTTACACAGAAAAGGCGTCAAATACCATTTTTTTGCTTTACGCTAAATAAAAACCGGCGCAAACTAAATTGCGCCGGTTTTGATGGTGATTATTTTAATTGAATTATTCTTTTGGATAGTTATTTTATGCTCTCTCATCGTTTGAACCTATCCTCTTATGGCACGGGATAGAGGAATCGAACCTCTGCCAACGGTTTTGGAGACCGTAGTACTACCACTATACTAATCCCGCGTATTTTATTTTAATCCTAGTCTTTTCATCAACGCCATGTAAACTGAACCACTACCTTTTATTCCCTTTTCTCTTTTCAGCGCTAAATATTTATTGTTATACGCTTCGTAATATATAAGCGTCGGATTTTTATCTTTCGTAGTTTTCGTTTCACCAGCTAAATGCTGTTTCATTCTCTCTTTTAAGTCAGAAGTGCAGCCAATATAAAAATCCTTATTTTTTATACCTTCCAGCCTTAATAGATAAACATAATACATTAAGGTTTTGGAGACACACGTCAGTCGCGACTAACGGGTGGGCCCGTAGTGCTACTATAAAATCCCGTCCCGTCAGTCGCGACTGACGGGACGGTCGCCCGCTAGGCGAAGTTATTTATTTCTTCAATTCCTTATGAATTGTGTGCTTGCCGCACCATGGGCAATTCTTTTTCAATTCAATTTTCCGTTCAACTTTGCGCTTATTTTTGCGAGTCCAATGATTGATGCGTTTGCATTCTTTGCACTGCAATTTAAGTATATTGTCTTGGGACATAAAATTAAGTTTTTAGTTTATAGTTATTATTTTTTGTTTAACCCAGATCCTTCGCTCCTCTCAGGATGACGCTTCGCGTCAATTTTTTTTCACCCATCGACCAGAGTCTTGGCTATATTCGTATAAAATTAGGCTCCGCCCAGAAGTATCGTCTTGCCCGCTTTGCAGCATCCAGCCGGATTCACCGGGCGTGAAATAAGCTTTTTGCGTATAACTTATTTTATCCGGAGCCTGCGAAGTATCGGCTAAAAGGAATAATTCGCGCAAGATATGACCGTCTTCATATTCAACATAAAAACTGTTATTGGAGCCATCCACAAACCAGAATCTATCAACAAACCACTTGCCCCCTAAAACCGGCGCCTCCGGCGACAAGCTGGCTATCTTAGCTGCCACATCCTCCATCACTATATCCCGTTCTCCTTTCTCCCCCGGCAAAACGCTGCTAGTGGCCCCAGGCGAAGCGGTAGCGGTTGAAGGAACCGTCTGCACTTCTTCTTGCCAAGACCATTTGCCGTATTTTTGCCAATACAAAAGAATAGCGCCAACTAAGACAAAAAGCAAAATTATTAAAATGATGACTTGTTTTTTGGAAAACATATTTTTATTTCATCCCCCCGGAGCCGATGTCCGGATTTGAACCGGAGACCTACTCCTTACCATGGAGTTGCTCTACCAGCTGAGCTACATCGGCTCTGGAGGGACGAAAACTATTTTTCCGGGTATGCCTCTGCTACCTGCTTATCCTTTCCTTCAAAAAACTTCCTCACTGGCGCAAGGATTTCGGCTAATTCCCTGCTAAGCGCTTTTTTCAAATCCTGCGGATGCAAAGCCTTGTCAATAAAATCTTTTTCCAGCTCCGCGTAGGTTTTATATTCCTTGTTCCCCCCAAACTTCTCTGGGCGCTCCACCAAGAAAGTCTGGCCGTTATCCTCCTTTAAAACCATTAAAACGTACTTCATAAATACCATAATTCCGTTATCTTGCAAATCCCCCTCCGGGCAATAAGCCTTATTCAGCTTAGCGGCGATCTGTTCGGCACTATCCAATAGATCTATTTTTGAACCGGCTTCCGACGCGCTCATCTTGCCGCCGGAAATCCCCGGCAACATCGGCGTCATAATGGCAATCCGCTTCTCTTGCCCGATTTTCGGATGCGATTCGCGCGCAAAACCCAATATCTTTCGCTGGTCCACTCCGCCATATTGGATATCCGCGCCAAGATGCTCTTCGTCCAAAGTTTGCATTAAAGGATATAAAAATCCGCCGAGCTTTGGCGCATCGCCAAACTTAACCACTTCCGCGGCTGCGTGCTTGGCGCGATCCGCGCTAACCTGTGCGGCCAAGCGGTATAGGTCTAAAGAATATTCTTTACTCAACTGATAATCACTGCCTTTCACAAACTCAATTTTGGAAATATCTGCGCCCAAGGCTTGATATAAAGCGCCCAACTCCTGCTTATAAAACTCAACCCGTTTATCCAGCAGTTCCATCGGGCTTTTGGCATTATCCAAATGCGCGTGCAAATCCGCCAACAAAATCTTCACTTTCAAGCCAGCATTAACAAAATCCTTAATTTTCATCGCCGGTATCATATAGCCGATATGCGGCCGCCCGGTTGGCGCATAACCTAAATAAACCACCGGTTCAGCTTTCTTTTTCAAAAGCTCAACCAGTTCTTCGTTAGTCAAAACCTCTTCCGTGTTGCGCGTGATTAAATTAAGTTTTTGGTCTTCAGCCATTAAATATATTATAACCTATTTTTTAGCAGCATTTCAAGGCTCTTGTTTTACCTCGCTTAATTCATAAAAAATGCGTGTTATAATAAAAAATAATTAATAATAAAATTAAAATTATGGCTTGCTTTATTGCCCCCGCCGCTGCGGCTATTGCTGCCACGGCTATTAAAAAAAGAATGCCCAGTTGCTGGCATTTTGGCAAATTAACTTTAATGCTTTGGGGCGGGGTTTTAATGCTATTAGTTGACCATGCTGCTACCGGTGAAATTATCCCCTATTTCCCGTTTTTTACCCGAAGCTGGAACGAAATATGGCCGGAAATCATAAAGATTGGCCTGCCAATGACCTTATTGATTTTTGCCGTTTGGGGAGGAATAATTTTATATTCTAATTTTAAAAATAAACCTGTAATATTAGAAAATAAATAAAGTTTTTATAGCAAAATAAAAACCGCCCTAACTAGGGCGGTTTTTTATTTATCTGTTCACAAAAAATTCAACCAAAACAAAAAATACCCAAAAAGAAAGCAATAAAAAGCCTTCCTTTTTCGTTAATATCCTTCCCGATCTAAGAAAATAAAACAAAACAAAAGATGCCACCACCATAAAAGCACCAGTTACATAAATAATCTTTAAAGGAAAGGAGAAAGGATTAATTAATGCCAGCAAACCCACCACAATGGTGGCGTCAGCCAAAACAGTTCCTAAAATATCGCCAACTGCCAAAGAATCATCATGCCTTTTAACGCATTTCAAAGAGAAGAATAATTCTGGTAGAGCCGTGCCAACACCAACAACTAGCATACCAATTAATATCGGATTAATTTTAAAAAACTCAGCCAAATTCGTAGCCGAAGAAACCACAAAATGAGAGCCAAACAATAAAATGAACATACTAAAAATTAATAAAATAAAGTTTTGTAATCTATGATTTTTACTGTAAGTTTCTTTATTTTTAAGACCACCCCTCAAAGTCATATAATAAAAAGCCGCACCGGCTATAATAAGGGCAAAACCCTCTAGGCGAGAAAAATTTCCATTTAATCCTAAAACTAACGGCAAAAGAAGAAAAAAAGGATAAACAACATGATTTTTTAAAATTTTGCTTTCAACTTTAATCTCCCGGCCGGCCCAAAAAATAATCAAAGCGAAAACTAATGTTAAATCAACAATATTAGAACCAAAAAGAATCCCCAGCCCAAACGAAGATAAATTTTCAACGGCAGAGTTAATCGCTATGAATGTCTCAGGCAAAATAGAAATAATTGCCACCACAACAAAACCAACTAAATATTTTGATAATCTAAAACCCTCTGCCAACCGCGCTGCATATTTTGTAGCCATAGTGGCTCCATTAATAACCAGCCAAAAAGCTGCAAAAAAAATAAATAAATTACTTGTCATAAACTTTCTTTTATTTATTGCTCATTAATTTACATCAGGCACTAAGCTTAAACGACTTTTAAAAATTTTAATTTTAAATAATTCTATTAGAACTATTTCAACTAGACTAACCATCAAAATAAAGACCCACTCAACTAAACCGAGTGACTGTGTGGATAAAACTTTTTGCAAAAATGGCAGATAAATAGCGCCTAAAAGAAATATCAGCGAAAGAATAATTGCGCCGGTCAAATATCGATTAGAAAAAACATCTTTTCTAAAAATAGCCTGCTTAAAAGAACGCACGCTCAAAGAGAAAAGCAAAGAATCAAGGCACATAAGAGCAAATACTATTGTCCTGGCTTTTTCTAAATCTCCCGTTGATTTTAGAAGAATAAAAAAAGTTAGAAAGGCCGCTATGCCTGTAATAAAGAAAATGGCCGCCATCCAAAGCCTTAAGGGCTTATTCAGTATGGGTTCGTTCGGATCCCGAGGCCTCTCGTTCATAACTCCTTCTGTTTCTTGTTCGGTTGTTAAAGCAATATCCGGAAAACCATCCTCAACCAGGTTTATCCAAAGGATCTGGGCAGCTATTAAAGGCAACGGCAAACCCATTATCATGCAAGCCAAGAACAAAAATAGCTCTGAAAAATCATCTGCCACAAGATAAACAAAAACCTTTCTTATGTTCCCTAAAACTACTCGGCCCTGTTCTATTGCCTTTACTACTGTTTTAAAATTATTATCCAGCAAAACAAGGTCCGCTACTTCTTTAGCAACATCAGTGCCCGAACCCACCACAACGCCTATATCAGCCGCTTTAAGGGCCGGGGCATCGTTCACACCGTCACCAAACATAGCTACTACTTCCCCGTTTACCTGCAACGACTTAACAATTCTTAATTTATGCTGCGGCAAAACACGCGCAAAGATGGTTACATGTTTTATTTTTTCTTTTAGATCAGCGTCGCTAATATTTTCCAATTCTTTACCTTCAATAATATTCTCCTCTCCAGTCGCCAAGCCTATTTCTTCGGCAATTGCTTTGGCTGTAAGCTTATGATCACCCGTCACAATTATAGTGCGAATACCGGCTTTTTTAGTGGTAAGTATAGACTCTCTAGCGTCTTGACGGAGCGGATCTTTAATGGCTATAAAACCAACCAATGAAAGCCCGTCGGCCAATTCCATTAAGTTTTGATATTTTGTTTGCAAATCATATTCTCTATGCGCGCACGCTAAAACCCGCAAACCCTTCTTAGTGAGCGCCTCCATTTTAGATATTAATTTATTTTCTTCAGCCAACCCTATCTTTTCTTTCCGCCCATCAATATCTAGACTGGTGCAACGGGCAATAATTTCTTCCGGCGCGCCAACAGCAAAAAAAACATTTTGCTCCCCATTTTTTTTATGATATGTAGCAGCGAACTTATATTCTGATTCAAAACTTATCCTATCCAACAAGGGATAGTTTTTTTCAAGTTCTCTCTTACTTAAACCAGACTGCATTCCTGCCAAAAGCAAAGCTCTTTCAGTCGGCCGACCCCTAACTATCCATTCCTGCAATTCCGCATCCGGATTTTCCACAAAAGCATCGTTCGCTAGAGTGGCAATTTTTAAAGCCGAAATATGAGACTCAACTCCATTGGCGTTTTCACCTTTAGCCAACCCATGAATATCTTCGCTCATTAATTCTTTGGTAGTTGTTAAAATATGACTTACTTTCATTTCACCTTCAGTAAGAGTGCCTGTTTTATCAGTACAAATAACTGTTATGCTTCCTAGAGTTTCCGTGGCGGAAAGCTTTCTCACTAATCCCTTCTGCTTCAAAATACGCCTCATCCCCAAAGCCAGAATAACGGTTATAGCAGGAAGCAATCCCTCGGGAATAGCTGAAACTGTTAGGGCTAGTGAAGATATAAAAATATCAATAAAAGACTTTCCCGTAAAATAACCGACAATAACTATAGCCAGAACAACTAAAAGAACAAAACCGCCTGTTAATTTTGAAAGTGAAGCAATTTTTTTCTGAAAAAGAGTTTTGCGTTCCTGAGTCTTTTTAAGCAAAGAGACCACTCCGCCAAGCTGAGTATTTATGCCGGTTGAAACTACAATTATGGTTCCCCGGCCCTCTTCCACAATGGTCCCCATAAAAACCACATTTTTTATTTCAGAGATCGGCGCAGATTCCAAAATCCCTTCGCTAGCCATTTTTTCAACTCCCTGCGACTCTCCTGTTAAGCTAGCTTCGTTTATTTTAAGTTCTTTGGCCTCAATAACGCGTCCGTCTGCCGGAACTTTGTCTCCGGCTTTTAAGAAAACGACATCTCCTATTACCAATTCCTCACTGTCAATTTCTTTTTCATACCCATCGCGCAGAACCTTAACTCTGATCTTTACCATTTTTCTTAAAGCCAGCAGAGATCTATTGGCTTTATTTTCCTGAAAAAAGCCAACAGCAATATTGATCACTAATACAATAAAAATAAAAATCGCGTCTGAGTAGCGTTTTAACAGAAAAGAGATAACTACCGTTGACAGCATTATGTATATTAAAGAGCTGTTGAATTGGCTAAGGAGCAATCTTATTTTTGAATAAGGCCTTTCTTGCGGCAAAAGATTGCGCCCCAAACGCTCAAGCCGGGTCTGCGCCTCTTGCTCGCTCAAACCGTTCCGGCTACCGCCTATATCATTAAAAATATTTTCTAGTTGCGAAGCGTGCCAAAGTTTTTTCATTATATACTTATTGCTTAATTATTATTTATCCTTCTATTTCTTTTTCCTTGCTTTTTAGCCTAATAACTTCTTTATAAAAATAAATCATTTTTTCCGCCATTAATTCACTGCGAAAATTTAACGAAGAATTTTGCGCCTCGCTTGCCATTTTTTCTCTTAGTTCTTTTTGAGAGAGCAGATTTTTTATACAATCGATGGCTTCTTTTTGATCATTTACGATATAACCGTTGAAACCATTTTTTATGACTTCAGCAGCAACTCCAACCGGATAAGCCACCGGAATCAGCCCCTGCGACATCCCTTCTATTAAACTCAAGGAAAAACCCTCATAACGAGATGGCAAGAAAAGAATGCTTCCCTTTAAATTATTTAAAATATTAGGTATTAAATCTTTTTTAAAATTAACGAATAAGTCTTGTTCTTTTATATTTTCTCTCATCCATTCTTTTAGTTTTTTATTAGATGTCATGCAAATAGTCACTTTTTTGATTGTTGGAAATTTTCTATATAAATGAACGAGGCGATCTACTCCTTTTAACTTTAAAGTAAAGACATCTTTTCCTATTCTACCCAAAAAAACCAATTTGGGAATTGGATTAAAATTATTGCCTGTATTTTCATACCAATAGTCTTCGATGGCGTTATGTATAACCGTTATTTTTTCTTCTTTTGCCCCTATTTGCATCAATTCTTCCTTTACTTTTTGAGATGTAGCGATTATTGCATCAACTCTTGAGGCAACATATTTTTCTATTTCAGCTATATCTCGTAATGGGCGCCTTGTTTTTACATTAACTTCATCTATAATTTTTTTATTTTTTAATTCATACCAGATACTTTTTGTTTCTTTTTCTATATTCTTGGCTAAGGGCACACTATTTATAAACTGCCTAGTCGACGAGCCAAAATGACTAACCGTTGGAATATCATAAGCCAAAAAAGGTAAAGGAGTGTAAGTTGTCCCCTGAACTAAATCATACTTAAATATTTCCTTTCTATGTTCCAAAAGAGAATAGAAAAAAAGTATATTAGCCAACCCTTTTAGGGACTGCTCAGAATCCTTTATAAGGGGCACTTTCGGATAAAAATTTTTAGACACTACCCCGGTATTTTTTAATTTTATGCTTATTAAATCGTTTATATAATGTGCCCCTGTTGCAATTTTTTTATCGCTATGAATTAAGGCTATTTTCATTATTTTTTTATTATCTGTTTACTTCTGTTTGTATAATTTTACCACTAAAAAAATAATAAAAATAGGTTTATCAAAAAAATAAAAAAAACCGCCCCGCACATAGCCCCTCGGAACGGTTTTTTTATTTCTATTTTATTGCACCCAATTAAACAAATACCCGATTATAATTATACCCATAGCGATTATCCCAAAAAATATTGCTAAAAGCTTCATAGACAGCACTCGCTTAAGCATAATGGCCTCAGGCAACGACAACCCGGCAACTGCCATCATAAAGGCCAAGGCCGTCCCTAAAGGGAATCCCTGGCCAAATAGAGCGAAAACAATCGGCACCACGGTGGAGCAGCCGGCATAGATCGGAATGCCAATCAGCGTGGCAATGGGAACTGCCCAAAGCGAATCCACGCCTAAATATTGCCGGAAAAAATCAACCGGCACATAGCCATGGATTGCTGCTCCCGCGCCAACGCCCAAAGCGATTACCCACCAAAGCTTTTTAAAAGTATTAAAACTTTCTCTTAACGCAAATTGGAATTTTCCTTCTAAAGTTTTAGGCAAATAATCCTTGTCTAAAGCTTGCCCAGCAACGCCAGAGTCCAAAATCAAACCATTTTCTAATTTCATTTTTCCCAAAATTAAGCCAGCTCCACCCCCCAAGACTATTCCAGCTAAGGCATAAAGCGCCGCGATTTTCCAGCCAAATAATCCCCCCATCATCACAAAAACAATTTCATTAACCAAGGGCGAGGTGACTAAAAAAGAAAATGCGATGCCCAGCGGCACCTCGGCTTTAATAAAGCCGATAAAAATCGGTATAGAAGAACAAGAGCAAAAAGGCGTCATGGCGCCAAAAATCGCCGCCGCCAGATTCCCTAGGCCGAATTTTTGTTTGGAGAGAACTTCTTTGATTTTGTGCGGCGGGAAAAAAGTGCGGATAAACGCAATAGCCGCAATAACGATAATCACTAAAAAATATATTTTTATCGTGTCGTAAACAAAAAAATTAACACTGCTACCAATTTTGGAATCAGCAGATAAATTAAAAACAGAATAAACCAGCCAATTAGAAAAGGTTTGAATCATAATTTAATAAAATTAATAATTATGAACCGCAGCAACACCCGCCGCTTTTTGTGTTTTCATCTTTTTTATCTGCTCCGGTTTCGCAGCGTCCGTCTTTATCCGAGCAACCGCAGTCGCATTCGTTATCAAAAATATTTTTTACAAAATTAACCGCCGAAAACTTCTGCTTAATATTTTTTGAACCGCAACCCGGGCAAACGATCTTCTCCTCTTCTTTTTCTTGGATAGTTGCTTGTGCCTCAAAATCTCGACCGCACGCTAAACACTGACAGCTACATTTAGACATATTTTTATTTTAATTTATTATTTTTAATAATTTTATCCAAAAATCCCCGCAACTCCTTTAAGCAGTCGCAATTAAGGGAATAAAAAATCCAGCGGCCTTCGCGGCGGCTTTTGATGAGCTGCTTTTGCCGCAGCACCTTTAAATGATGCGAAACCAGATTTTGCGGCAGCTTTAAATGCCCTAAAATATCGCAAACGCATTTTTCTCCCTTGCCCAAAAATAAAATAATGCCTAGGCGATTGGCGTCGCTTAAAGCATTAAGCAAATGAGAGCAATGGCAAACTGTTTCTTTAGTTTTCATATCAATATATATTGATATATTATCCCCCGCTCAACAACTTGTCAAGCCCAACAAAAAAACCGCCTGAGTTTGAGGCGGTTTTTTATTAACGACATTAAGCTTGCGATCAATACTTGAACTCAAAACTATTAAGCACGTTATAAAAAATATCGCGGTATTCCGGCCATTTTTCCGCCGTTGTGTTATTGGAAATATTAAAATATTTATCTCCCTTCATCGCAATTGCAACTATTACTTTAAAATTGACATCCTGCATCTTTAAATCGGCCTCTATGAGTTTGGCTGGCTGTCCGCCTATTGTTCCGTCGACAGTAGACAAAAACTTGATTGCCGGAGCAACGCCTTCCAACTGCTTCTTAACCATTTTAGTTATCTCATCAAGCGTTTGGCCGCTAGTTTTATCGAAAGAAACTGCAAAATAACTTTTGAAATTAATTTTGGCTGCCGCGCTATCTTTTGGCTGAACTTCTCTAGAGTTTTGATAAGAAACAAGGGTGCTAGGCAAATGAGTCTGGATCCAGCCTGTCGGCGGAATAAAAGAAAAATAATCACCGACAAAAGGCGCGTCGAATTGAGGGTTCTGATTTGTTTCTTGGCTGTCTGACGGTTCTTCTTTAGGAGACGCTTCCTCACCTCGCCCCAACCAATACCCAATTCCCGCGCCAACAATTAAAATGCCGGCAATAACAGTAATTATTAAAACCTTACTAACTCCTCGCTGATTCATATATTTATATTAACATTAATTCAGTTAACATGATCAGAGCCCAGTAGGGATCACTAGAGAGTCCACCACTCCTGCCTAGAACCTCTGAGGTTTCAATCCAGTAGTGGGTTTGTTGGTCTTCCCTTAGTATATCATACCGAAGCTCCTCGGTAGGAGTTCTTTAAAAAATGATAATCTATTCTGCTCCTAAAATATAAGCAAACATTAATGGTGCAACAATCGTGGCGTCGCTTTCAATTACAAATCGAGGTGTATTTTTACCAAGCTTTCCCCATGTAATTTTTTCATTCGGCACGGCTCCGCTATAAGAACCATAAGAAGTTGTGCTGTCGGATATCTGGCAAAAATATTCCCAAAGTTTACAGCCTAGTCCTAAATCTTGCTGAATCAACGGAACAACGCAAATTGGAAAATCTCCGGAGATGCCGCCGCCTATTTGGAAAAATCCCAAAGAGCTTTTTTTAGTCGCTTCTAGATACCAATTAATCAGAAAAACCATTGTCTCCAATCCAGACTTCACAATGCCAATGTTTTTTATATTTTTGCCATGATAGCTGTCGCCACGACCCATCGTTAACGCGGCAAAAATATTTCCCAAAGTTGAATCTTCCCAGCCCGGAACGAAAATGGGCAAATTCTTCTCACAGGCCGCCAGCATCCAAGAATCCTTAGGATCGATTTGATAATATTGCTTTAAAACTCCGGAACGGATTAACTGATACATATATTCATAAGGAAAATATCTTTCTCCGTTTTGTTCCGCTTTCTGCCAATACTTGATTAAGTGCCCTTCGATCCTTCTCATCGCCTCTTCTTCGGGAATACAGGTATCGGTCACCCGATTAAAATTATTTCTTAAAAGATCCTCTTCATCCTCCGGCGACAAATCCCGATAATTTGGCACCATTTTATAATATTTGTTCGCCACCAAATTAAAAATATCTTCTTCAAGATTAGCTCCGGTGCAACTGATAGCGTGTATTTTATCCTGGCGAATCATTTCCGCCAAAGAAATACCTAGCTCTGCCGTGCTCATTGCCCCACCCATCGCCAAAAACATTTTACCGCCTTTTTTTATATGATTAACATAAGCAACGGAAGCATCTTTTAGTACCGTCGAATTAAAATGTCGATAATTATGATCGATAAATTCTTTGATTATTTTAAAGTCTACTTTTGATTTTTTTTGTTTTATATTTTTCTTTTTCATTATTCTTTATTTTTTATTCCTCCGATAAAAAATTTTTAAAAATAAAAATAATTTTTGTCTATATTTTTATATTACTCTCCTAAATTTTTTTGTAAATAGTTTTTTAAGATTTTTTTAATTTTTTATGCTATAATAAAAAATAATAATTAATTTTTGAAAATAAATTTTATGTCCAACAAAAAAATTAACGAGTTATTTGATTTTACTAGCCAGACCGTCGTGATTACCGGCGGATTAATGGGAATCGGCTGGGGCATTGCAGAAAGATTTGCCGAAGCCGGCGCCAATATTGTTATTGCCGATATCAATGAAACCGGCGAAACAAAAACCAAAAAGTTAAATGACGAATACAATATAAAAGCTGTCTTCATTAAAACCGATGTCAGCTCGGAAGAAGACGTAAAAAATCTAATAACTCAAACAGAGAAACAATTCAGTAAAATAAATATTTTTATAAATGACGCTGGCATCTTTCCCTTGTCGCCGGTTTTAGGTATGAGTCTTGATTTTTGGGAAAAAGTTCAAGCAGTAAATCTTCGTGGAGTATTTTTATGTTGCCGCGAAGCAGCCAAATCAATGATAAAAAACGGCGGAGGCAATATTATCAATATTGCTTCTGTTGATGCGTTGCATCCCAGCATGGCAGGACTAGCCGCCTATGATGCTTCAAAGCATGGCGTTTGGGGCTTTACAAAAAATCTAGCATTAGAATTAGCTAAGGAAAAAATCCGAGTCAATGCCATCGCCCCAGGAGGAATTAGAACAGAGGGAGTAGAAGAAATGAGCCATGGGGCAACAAAGGCAGCTGAAAATCCCGAAGCGCCGCAAGAGGCTCCGATGGATGTCCCGATGAAAAGAATGGGAGAACCGGATGAGATAGCGACTGTTGCTCTATTTTTAGCCAGCGATGCTTCTTCTTATATGACCGGATCAATTATTGTGGCCGACGGCGGAATGCTGCTCAAATAAATAATAAAAATCACCAATGTTAATACAAAAAACTACCCTTAAACGAGAGTAGTTTTTTAGCCCAGACTTAATAGAATTCAATCAACGTGAAAGCTCATCGGTCACGTGCACTAGAAAGTCCACCACTCCGGTCTAGCACCTATATACTTTGAATCCAGTAGTGAGTTTATTGGTCTTCCTTTATTATATCATACCGAAGCTCCTCGGTAGGGGTGTTTAGTACTTATTTCAGATTATTATTTTGTTTTAATAATTTGAGAAATCGTTTTTATATCGCCTAAAAATTTTGCCTTTTTTAATTCGCTCATCGTTGTATAAAGTTTAACTTGGCATCTCCTCCCTTCCCCTTTTCTACATAAAATCGGCTCCTGTAGTTTTTTTATTTCCTCAATATAATATTCTTTGTGATATTTTTTCTTTTCCCATAATTTCCCTTTTTCTTCTGAATATTTTAATATGTCGGGATTTCTTTTAAAAAAATCTTTTAATAATGCATTGTTATCGCTGCTCTTTACTTTAGCGATATGCGTAATAGCCGATTTTATATTTTTGCCTTCATTAAGCTGAACGCGAAAAAACGCAATATAATCCGCATCTGCAGAGTTCATTTTTTGTGAGGTGATGTGACTTTTTTTAACCGTTTCCCACACTATTGGTATTGTAGAAGCTATCAATACCTCCGCGCGTTTTATCTTGTTATTAAATCCTAGCATATTCGTATATCGCTTTATGATTAAGCGTATGAATTATTCAACTGCCACGCCAGACATATAAGAATCTCTGTCCACGGTATTAATTTCGTAAACAGCGTCCCAATCATAACCCATTCGATTAAAACCTTCAGATGTCTTAATCCAGCGTTTTTCGCCGGCATCCCCTGCCGGATAAAGCTTATACGCCTTAGCATCGCCAACCGCTCTCACTAATTCTGAAGTAGTAAATAAATCTATTACGCTTTTTTCAACATCTAACACATCACTCCATTTAAGGTGTCCGTAGCTGTTAAACACCGATGGACTTAAAATCAAGCGCTTGAACTTTTTTGAGCCAACGTATTTAACGATGTAAATGTCCAAATCGCCAATGGCGCGAATTAAAGCACCTTCTGCAATGTTTTCTGTTGAACCCGGAGTTGGTATTGATGATGGAGAGGGGGTTACCGAAGGCGTTGGCGTTGGTGTGGGGGTTGGACTGGGAGATGGACTTGGAGTTGGAGTTGGACTTGAAGTTGGAGTAGGCGTTGTGGTTGGAGACGAGCTAGGAGATATACTTGGCGAAGAAGTTACGACAGAAGAATCGGCAAGGCACTTATTAAATAAATCCATTTCGGCGCTTGTGCCGTTCGGCATAGTTCTTTTATTTTGTAAAACCCACGCTTTGTACCATGGAGTGGTACAAACATACCAATCTGATCTATTACTTTTTGACCCAGGCGTTGAAAGCGGAACTATCGTATCTTGTTCGTCCCAGCCATATTTTACGTCACCATCGTTAAATGTAATTTCACAATTCGCAGACTGACCATATTCTAAAATTCCGGAACAACCAGCTGAAAAAGTGATAGTGCCACCACCTGATTGCCAATAAGGTTTATAAAAATTAGCAATAGATTGCCATTCTCCTTCACCATACACATTAGCATTACTAGAGCTTCTATCAGTATAAACCTCATAGGGAATCGGATATGTGTTATCCGTAAGACTTGAAAAGATGTTTATGATAGTTGAGATCTCTATTAGGCCTGTTCTACTTGTGCCCCTGTTTGACGCTTCTTTTCCCCACATTATGTGATAAAGAAAATCTGTTGCATCAAGCTCTCCCGCACCATCATTTATAACTCTTACTGTGATTGATATAGTTGGACAATCTTTTCCAACTTCACATTGACCGTCTTCGACGCTCGCCAAAACAAAAGAGCAAAAAAATAAAAAAGTGCAAGCAAAAATTACGCTCAAAAAATGCGCCTTCTGACCCAAATTAAATTTTTGGGTTTTTGTTATCATAACTCTATTTTACGCCTTGACGGATATAGAATCAAGCTACGTGAATGGGGCCCGGTAGGGATCACTAGAGAGTCCAGGGGGTAGGAGTTGAACCTACTTAAAGCGGTTTTACAGACCGCCGCATCAACCGTTCTGCCACCCCTGGATATAAATATTGGAACCACCTCTCGGATTCGAATCCCGTAAAAAATTGCTGCGCAATTTAACGGGACAAGCCGAAAATCTACGTTCACCCCGTTAAATAGTCCTGCTTGAGCCAGCGGTCGGGATTGGACCGACGACCTACGCTTTACAAAAGCGTTGCTCTACCACTGAGCTACGCTGGCAAGATTTAACGGGGCAAGCAAAAGCGTTGCTCTGCCGGCTGAGCTAAGGTGGCGATAGAGAGCATCACTTAATCACTCAACCACTCAATTACTTATTCGCTTCTTTTATTTTTTCTTTCCGCTTCGCAACCCCTTTATGCTTTCCAATTTTTCTTTAGTTTTTTCATCGGTTGGATCAAGCTTCAAAACTTGCCGGAAGCAAGCCCGGGCATCAGAATAACTTTTCTGATTATAATATATATCGCAAAGCGCCCGATAAGAATCCACATCTTTTGGATTTTCGGCAATGGCATCAATATATTTCTTTTCTTCTTCCGAAACCGTTAATATTTCTTCTTCCTCCGGCTGCTGATCCACCACTTCATTAACCACCGGCTCGATAACCGTTTCTTCTTCCACGCTGTTCACTATCTCCACTTTTTCCTTGAAAGCGTTATCTTCGTCCTTGGCCACTTCTTTTTCTATTTTTTGGATAGTTTGGGAAACCTCAGCCTTATCCAGCTGTTCCAATAACCGCGTTTCTTCTTTTTTCTTTAAGCGGCGGCCTTCCATCCAGGCGCGGGACCTGATTGTCCAAATATCTGATCTTTCGCGCGCTTTTTTTATCCAAGCCGCGAATAAATTATCTATCCTTGAAATAGCCAAACGAAACCTCCTAAGGCTTTTTTCTAGCTGGCTCAAGATTATAGGAAAAATATCTGAGTATTTCAACCGATGGAACCGCGTTTTTATTTCTTCGCTGATCTCCCCTTTTAATGAAGGCTGGGCATCGGTCGGCAGTTTAATTAAGGTTGGGATCTTGCGGAAAAGAATTACCAAAATACCTGCCAATCCCCCAACGAATAAAATAATGCCTATTAGTGTTATCCAAGACATATTAGATCTCAAATCGGATGAACTGTCCGATTTTAATATTTTCGCCAAGCTTCCCCACTGTATCGCCGATTAAATCCTTAATGGTTTTCTCGGGATTCTTTAGATAAGGCTGGCTAAGAAGCTCTTCTGGAGTTTGCGCGCCAACGGCCGCGGTTTGCAAGCAAATCTCATGGGCTAACGCTTTAAAGTTCTCGTTGCGCGCCACAAAATCAGTTTCGCAATAGAGAGACAGCAAAACGCCGATTTTTCCATTAGCATGGATATAGGACTCGATCAAACCGCTATTGGTTTTGCGTTCGGCTTTTTTTTCAGCCATTTCCGCGCCGCGCTTGGACAAAAACTCTTTGGCTTTTGCTTCATCGCCCGCCGCCTGTTCCAGCGCCTTTTTGCAGTCCATCACCGAAGCGCCACTCTCTTCCCTTAGTTTTTTAATTTGTTCTGGTGAGATCATAATTGATGTTCTTATTATTCAATGAGACCCTTAGCCCAAAAACGAAAAACTGTTAAGTTAAGCTTCTTTTGTTTTACTCTCCGCCACTCTAACTATCGGCTTAACGCTCTTCAAGTTATCGGTAAGCGTTGACATTAATATTTTCAAGGAAGAGGTGGCATCGTCGTTGGCCGGAATTAAATAATCTATGCCAACCGGATTCATGTTGGTATCGCAAATTGCGATAACCGGAATATTGCATATTTTGGCTTCGCGCAAAGCGATATTATCCACTTTAACATCCGTGATGAAAACGGCTTCCGGCAATTTATTCAATTCCCGAATGCCGGCTAGCTGGCCTTGCAGTTTTTCCATTTTCCGCTGCAGCATCAACCGTTCTTTTTTAGTGAACTTCTCCCATTGGTCATTCTTCTTTTGCTCTTCCAATTCCTTCAAATATTGAATGCGCTTGGAGATGGTTTTATAGTTTGTTAATGTGCCGCCCAGCCACCGATTGGCAACAAAAGGCATATTAAGTTCGCTGGCCGAAGAGGTGATCAACGCCTTGGCTGCGGGCTTGGTGCCAACAAACAAGACTTTGCCGCCATTAGCCATAACGCGGGCCATAAAAACCAGCGCTTCTTCCATTTTTTTCAAAGTTTTTTCTATGTCAAAAACATGGATGCTGTTCCTGGAACCAAAAATATATGGCGCCATTTTAGGATTCCAGCTGGAGGTTTTATGTCCAAAATGAACTCCCGCCTCAACCAAGGCTTCGGCCGAGGGCAACTTTATCTCGATAATACTGCTTTTTTCTTCGGTCATATTTGTTTATATTTAGCCGCCCAAACTGAAAAAAAGAAAGACAACTCTTTCATTGCAGTCAAGCGAATCAATTAAAGAAAGTATAATACAAGATTTGAGAAATTGCAACAGGTTGTTATTGGATAATAAAAAAGGGGCTCGGTTTTTTTACCGAACCCCTCGATTTTTAATCAGGCGGTTTTTTTACGCGCCTGATATTGTTTTAAAGCAGATCCGGGTTTACGACCCGTGATCTCGTCTCCCTTCAATAACCAAAAAACTAATACCGGCATCTTTTCATCTGCCAGCCGCCGATGCTGCTCACGCAGATCGTCCGGAGCCATCTCCAGGGTTAAAGCCTCAATGGCAATTGACTCCTGAAAACGCATCAACGCTTTCTCGTCCGCCTCGCATTTTGCCCAAAGCGGGTGTCGGGTGTTAAAAGTTAAAATACCGGTGCCCCGATTTAAGTCCCAGAGCTTCTCGCTCCCCCGCATTTCGCCATAAGCGAACTGCAAGCCTAAGCTGTTGCTTTTCACAACAGCTCGCTGCCGACCAATTGGGCCAGCAACGGTTAAAGGCGTATGCCCTTCATGCTCTTTTTCGGGACTAGACTTAACCGGCCAAACAATATCACCCGATTTTTCTTTTTTTCCGTCCCCTTGGGTAGAAAGAGATTTTTGGGGTTGCAGACCTATAATCTTTTTTAAGGGCTCTACGTGACGCACACCAATCGTTCCCTTAGAAAAAGACTTTATAACCTCTTTCAGATGGCTAAACTCCGTCAATTTAAGAAGTTCTTCTATAACCCGGATTGAACGCAAACCCAATCGCTGATAACGACCGTCTTGAGCCTCTTCTTTTACTTTTTCGGCATAGATAGAACCTATTTTTTTATACCATTCTTCAATGGCGATGCAAAAATCAATTAACGCGTCATCCATTAAAAAATGCTTCCTAGAAGGCGCAATAGAAATCTTTTCTCCGGTAATCTCGCCTTCAAAAATGCCAGAATTAAGATCCCTGATAGCCTCTGCGCTAAGATAATCTTTTAGCTGACGGCTAAATTGAGAAAAAGCCAACCGAAAAGGATTCCTTATCTCACCTATAATTACCTTCCCTTTTCGACCAACGGCTGTTTTTTTGGCTAAATACAGATTAAACTCTGTTTTTCCAGCCACCGGAGATTGGAAGCGTTCTAACGGAAGCTTTTCTCCGTCGTATTCATTAGCGGCAAACTTGATTTGCTCTTGCTTATTTTCAACGGTAATAATATTTACATGAATAGTCGTTCCTAGACGCTTCATAGGAATGTTATACCGCTCCAATATCCCTTCTCTTAACAAACCAGCGTTAACCCTGCTGATAGACTTGTCCTTTGTTAGGCCAATCATTCTTATTTGAGTCCGCCACGGTACGCCTCCCTTAGTTTTTCCATTACGGTCAAACCGAAACTCTTTAGCGGCTTCAAGAGGGATTCCGTTTATTTTTTCCTGCTGCCTGATATTCTCTGTATTGAATATCCACCTCAGGTATCCCGTAGGAGCATCTTTGCAGGCGCTGGTAAATGTATATGTATCACACTTCCCCAACGGAGAAATATTTCCCATACCAAACTTTCCAAGTTTGGTATCATCTTTTATTGAATGGCAGACCTTCATCAAGGCCTCCTCAAAATCCTTCTTGGCCACACCAACGCCGTCATCGCTGACAGAACATTTACGGCCAAGGTAATTTACGAAAATAAAAATATTTTGCGCTTTTGCATCAATTGCATTTTGTACTAGTTCCAGAATTGAGTCATGCAATGTGTGGTAAACGCCTGCTACTCTTAACAATGCTTCTCCCTGATGAAATCCAATTCTGCTCATTTTCTGCGCTAGCTCTTGCATTTTTTCCTCCTTATTCTAGTTTTCAATATTTTTTATTTCTTATTCTGACTCTGCTGAAACAGTTCTCTTGTTTTTTCGCTGCACGCCGCATTAAGCAATGTGACACAATAATCAAGTTTATTAGAAAGGTCAAAAAGCAACTGACGCCCAGCAAAATCTCTAATTTTTTGCCTTTGAGCCACAGGAACAATTGGCGAAAGAATATATTCAAGCCTTGGCAGAAGCAAAAAGATATTGCTTTCCAAAGCCTTTAATAAACTTGTCATCTCTTGTTCAATCGGCCAATTGGGTACTGACTTTATATTTTCTTTCTTTTCTTCTATTTTTTCTATCTGAACCGATTGATTTTGCAAAGCGTTTGAAGTCTTTGTTAACTCAATTAGCTCACGATGAGTAGCAACAATCTGCTCCACCTTTAACATCCTCTCTTTGGAAATCCCTCTTTGCCCGTGCAAAACAGAATATAAGCGATTACAGGAATCTACACCAATCGCCTGATAGACCTGATTGGCGTCTAAATGCCCAAAGGCAATGAGCCAACCCAGATCCCTTATGGACGGTGAAAGCTTTCCGAGCTCATGAATCTGATACCCTTCTTTCTCAAGAAGATACCGCAGTTTAATTAAAACAAATCCATGGGGCAAGTATTTATGAGCGAGCCAATCAGAAATCGTTCTCTGGCTAGAACCTAAAAAATCAATAAAAAATTTCCTTGAATCCTCAGATTCTTTGCCCTTCTCAGACAATTCAGAAAGGTAATGCCAAAAGCATTCCTTTGTTGTTCCATAAATCCTATTCTTCATCTTTTTCTCCTCTCTATTTTTTCTTTGCTAATCCTAAACTTCAATTTGAATTGGGGCGGCAAACAGTGATCTCCACCCTTTTCTAAAAAGAGTTATCTGTTCCAAAGTTACAACTTGACCGCAACGCGGCAACGAATTCCCCTGCCAATCTTTCAAAGAAAAAGTAATATGCGTGCCGCTGGCAATTTTCGGCAAGTCACTCCTTAACACAACTGAACAAAAATCATCACAAACTTTTGTTATTTCTCCGCAAACGAAAACTTTGGGCTCAAAAATATTACTTTTACTCTTATTTTTCTCCACTTTTTCTCACCTCCTTACCTATTCAAATTGTTAAATATCTATCCTTAAAAAGATTAATTATCATATCATATTATTAAAATAATGTCAATAATGTGTCTACACTATTGCTAACGCTCGTTTTTTTGTTTTTTTATATTTTAATTAACCCTTGCCAAATCCCTGTTTTATGATAGAATAGCAGAGTAAAAATAAACACTTATATGAAAAAAGATATCCATCCCCAATATAATCCCGAAATAAAAGCTACTTGCGCTTGTGGCAATTCTTTCATAACCGGCTCAACCAAAGAAGAGCTGAATGTTGAAATCTGCTCGGCTTGCCATCCGTTCTACACCGGCAAAGAAAAGCTTATCGATACCGCCGGCCGGGTTGACCGCTTCCGCAAAATGCAGACCAAACAAACCGATATGGCGGCTAAAAAAGGCGTCAAAAAAGAACGGGTAAAGAAACAAAAATAAAGAGCATCTATCTATGAAAGGCGTTATTCTTGAGATTCGCGCCGGCGCGGGAGGAGATGAAGCCGGGATTTTCGCGGCTAATCTTTTTCGCATGTATACCAGATACGCCCAATCGCAAGGTTGGGGTTTTTCTGTTATAGACGAAAGCCGCAATTCCCTTGGCGGCATAAAAGAAATTGTCGTGGAGATAACGGGAGCTGAGGCTTATGAACAGTTAAAAAATGAAAGCGGCGTGCATCGGGTCCAGCGCGTGCCCAAAACCGAAAAGAACGGCCGGGTGCATACTTCCACCGCCTCCGTAGCAGTTCTGCCCAAAGTAGAAACCTCTGAAGTTAAAATAAATCCCCAAGACCTGCAAATTGACGCCGTGCGCTCTTCGGGACCGGGCGGACAGAACGTTAATAAACGCTCAACAGCCGTGCGGGTAGTGCATATTCCAACTAATATCACCGTCTTCTCGCAAACCGAGCGCTCCCAATCGCAAAATAAGGAAATCGCTTTGGAAATCCTGCGCGCCAAGCTTTATGAACATTCTCGCGACCAACAGATGTCCCAACTTTCCGGCGAACGCCGGCAGCAGATCGGCACCGCCGACCGTTCGGAAAAGATCCGCACTTATAACTTCCCGCAGAACCGCATCACCGACCATCGCATCGGCAAAAGCTGGCATGATTTGGAATCAATTATTGAAGGGAAACTTGACCCGGTTATAAAAACTTTCCGGAAGCAACAGCAATAATTAGTTCTTTAAAAAAAGAGCATAGCGTCATTCCGAACCTGTTTGCCTATCATATAAAATGGCGGGTAAGCAAGCCCGGAATGACGGGATTTATTATTAATCCAAATCTATGCCAAACCAGCCAAAGTTTTCTATGCCCGGCCCTGATTTTGGCAATAGTCAAAATAACTTCGAATGGCTCAAACGCCATTGGCGCAAATTAATTTTTGCCGCAGTTATCGCCCTTATGGCTTTGGGAGCCAATTATTTTTACCAAAGCTATCAAGCTCGCACCGCATTGCTTAAGCCGGTCCTAGACCAGATAACCGCTTCGCCCACCGCCACCCCAACAATAAGCAAAGCTGCCATTGTTGGCGTTAATGAAAAAGTTAAAGGAGAAGCTGTCTCTACCCCGATTCCAACCGCAACGAACAACAGCCAGATAGTCGTCACCGCTGCCAAAGGCAACGGAGCAACGCACCTAGCGCGCCAAGCGCTAAAAGAATATCTGAAAGACAAACCGGAACTAGCGCAAAAATTAGGAGCTGAGCAGCGAATCTATATTGAAGATTATCTTCGCAAGCACATAACCGGCCAGCCAAAAACTTTAAATGTTGGCGACCAAATAGCTTTTTCCAACAACACGATCCAAGACGCGATCAATATGGCCTTATCTTTAACTGACGGACAGATCAAGAACCTTAGCCAATACGTTTCCCTTGTTCCTTCTTTAATGACAGTCTGAAAATAAAAATCAATCCAAACTAAAAACCGCCCTGTGACATGGCGGCTTTTTAGTTATTTTTTATTTGGTGATAACATCAAGCTGGCTCTGGATAACGCTAGCCGTTTCCATCACCCGGTCGCCATAGAAATAATAAGCTTTATTGTTCCAACGGCTGCCAGCAAAATATATCTGGGCAGATTTCCATTCGGCGTTATACGTTTGCGCAGCCGCTCCCGCATTGGTTAATTTAATGCTCGCCGCCACAAAAGCATCTTCAATGCTCCAGGGGTCAGGCGGATTGTGGCCGGTTAATTGCGCTATCCTGTCTTGATACTCCAGCCAAACCGACGGTAAAAATTGCGCCGGTCCCATCGCTCCGCCCCAACCATAGGAAGGCTTGCGGGAAACCGGCATTTTATCCGGGTCTAGATTCAGCTCTTCGCAGATCTGGAGAAAAGCTTTTTGGTCTCTGGTATGCATATCTTTCCGCCAAGTTCCGGTTCCTACTTTTTGCCCCCAGCTGGATTCGTTTTTCAATACTGCCAGCAAGAAAGCCGGCCTAATGCCCGTTAAGTCAGAAGCTCTTTTGGCATATTGATACGCTTTTTCCAGGGTCATTGAAAGCCCTACCCCTTCAAGCAAATAAAGGTTCTGCCTTATGGAAGTCGCATCAGCTTGGGCTTTTTTTATCAAAGTCTGGTAGTTTGATTCCTGCCCTTTAGTTTGCGCTAATAGTGTCTTTTTTTCTTCCTGCTGGAGAGCTAAAGTGCGCCGCTGGATTTCCTGCAAAACTTTTAATTGGTTCAGTTCGTCTCGCCTGTCTTCCAGGGCTGCTTTATCGTTTTCCAGATCTATCCTCAATTGCTTTATCGCGGCCATGCTTTCCTGGATTCCCCGCTGAACTTCTTGCAAGGAGCTGGCCCGGTCAAAAATATCAGAAAGCTTTTCATTGCTTAAGATCATCTCTAACGTTCCCTGCTGATCAGCCTCATAGACTGCCTGAACGTATTTGCCTAAAAGCTGCCTTTCTCTTTCTAGCTTCGACTCTGATTCTCCTAAGGCAACATTCTTATCCGAAATCCCGCTTTCAGCTTCCCTAATATTTAAAGTCGTGCGGCGGATCTCAAGTTCTGCTGCTTTAATTTTGCTGTCTAATAATGAAACTTCTCTTTTTAAAGTATTGCTTTGCTGCTGGAGGCCGGAAATGCTGGAGCGGTAAGCATCGATCTGCTGCTGGATCTCGTCTATCTGCTGGCGGAGGCTATTTTTTTGGTCTTCGGCGGTTGTAGCCCAAGCAGTGCCGCCAGCCATAAGAAAAATAACCGAAACAAAAAACCACCCGGACAAAAAATGCCTGATGGTTTTTAAAAATAGGTGGTTGTTAAAATATTTTCCCATCTGAAAAATGAGATTAAAAAAACTTTTTGGCCAAAAATTATTTGGCCGTTTCTTGAGTCTCTTCCGTGCTGGCAGCAGCCGCCGCTTTTTCTTCTTCGCCAACAACCTTAACTTCAGCCGCAGCTGTTTCAGCCGGCTTAGCTTCCAGGTCCGCGATTTCCTTATCGGAGCGCGGCGGAGCAACTAAGGCAACTGTTTCGTCCAAATGAGTCAAAACCTTTACGCTCTTCCCTATGACCAAGTCTTGGATCCTGATCTTGTCTTCAAAAGTTTTCAAAGAAGAGATATCCACCGAGATCTCTTTCGGCATATCCTGAGGCAAAGCTTCGATTTCTACTTCATGCATAGCGCGCACTAAAATGCCGCCATCGGCCTTGATCGCCTGAGATTCGCCAATAAAAACGAAAGGAACCTTTGCTTTGATCTTTTCGTCCATTCTCACCTCAAAAAAATCTACATGGATTATTTTGCTATCCAAGGGGCCTCTTTCCATATCGTGGATAAAAACATTATGGTTTTTCCCATCAACAGATAAAGAAACCAGCGTGGTTTCTCCAGCTTCCTTAAAGATCTTATCAAACTCTTTAGCGCTAACTGTTACGGGCACCGGCTTTTTATTATGCCCATATAAAACAGCCGGAATAGATCCGGTTTGCCTTAAACTGTTTACTTTTTTGCCCAGGATAGACCTGGAGTCAGCTTTTAGCTCCAACATGAGAATCAATTAACAATTATCAATAACAGTTAATAGTTTATCACAAATAACAAAAAAAGCAAGCCCCTCACTTGGAAAAGAATGCGGTTTTACCGCAATTTTTTCCAATTCCTTTCCAAGTGAGGGGCAAGCCCCGCCTATTGCACCTTAATGATCTGCACCGGGCAGATTTCCGAGGCCTCTTTAGCGCAACCAGCTTCTGCCACTTCCAGCTCCATATTCTCCCCCTTCATTTGCCCGCCCTTTATATCCGCCAAGCCATCCTGGCCCATCTCAAAATATTTAGAGCAAACCGCGGCGCAAGAGCCGCAACCAATGCATTTTTTTCTTTCCTGGGTTATTTTCATAACTTTGCAAATTATATTTTTATAAAAAATTATATTACCAAGCGCTTTTTTCTTGCTAATAAAGCTTCGTCAACGAACTTCTTTATTTTATCTTTAAATGCTTCTTTGTCAAAATCTTTAGCGCGCTGGCGGATAAGGCTTGGCGAAAACTTTAATTGCTTAAACTTTTTTAATGCGCTAATTAAAGATTCTGGGGTCTGTTCGTAAAAGAATAATCCGGTTTTCCCTTCCTCTACTATTTCCAGCGCTCCCCCGCCATGATACGCAATTACGGGCCGGCCGGCGGCCATTGCTTCAACCGCTGTTATGCCAAAATCTTCTTCTTGCGGAAAAATAAAAGCTTGGCAGCGCGCAAAATAATCCGCCAGCTTTTTTTCCGCCACTAGGCCCAAAAACTCGATATTAGAACCGGCAATCTTTTTCAGCCGGCCCTTATCCGGACCATCGCCGATAATTTTAAGCGGCCAACCTAATTTATTAAAAGCTTCGATCGCCAGATCAATTTTTTTATACGGCAAGAACCTGGCAACCATCAAAAAATAATCTTCCGGCTGGCTGCTCAAATAAAAATTATCTGCCTTAACCGGCGGACAGATTACTTGGGCTTGGCGATTATAATATTTCTTGATCCGAGAAGCCACAAATTGCGAATTAGCCAGATAAACATCGGGGCGCTCGGAAGCCAAAGAATCCCAGACCCGCAAATAGTTCAAAAAGGCCGGAACAATTTTTTTGATGAAGGACGGATAATTGAACTCATTAATATATTTATGGCTATCGTCCCAAACATACCGCGTTGGGGTGTGGCAGTAGCAAATATGCAAAGTGTTAGGGCCGGTGATGACTCCTTTGGCAAAACTAGCCGAATCGGAAATCACCAAATCGTATTTTGACAGGTCAAATTGTTCGATCGCCAAAGGCATCAACATTAAAAATGGCCGATGATGAGACCTGACCAAAGGAACTTTTTGCAGAAAAGAAGTTCTTATTTTCCGGCCTTCAAAGGCTAGCCCTGTCCGTTGGCGGTCGTAGATCAGCGAAAAAATAGGCGCCTCGGGCCATATTTCGCAAAATGCCTCCAACACCCGCTCTGCCCCACCGTATTGGTTCAGGTAATCATGAATTAAGGCAACTCTCATAATCTATCTTCCCCGCCTCCCAAATAACACCACAAACGGAGTTTTCAAAATTATTTTTATATCCATCCACAGCGACCAATTTTCAATATAATATGCATCGAGCTTGGCTTCTTCGTCAAAATCAATTTCCGAACGCCCCGATATTTGGCCTAATCCCGTGACACCGGGCTTGGCATTAAAAACTTTTTTATGCCACCGCTCGTATTTAGCCACTTCCTTGGGCATATGGGGCCTAGGCCCCACTAAGCTCATATTGCCAAGCAGCACGTTAAAAAATTGCGGCAATTCGTCTAAGCTTGATTTTTCCAAAAATCGGCCGAGTTTCGTCCGGCGCGGGTCATTCATTATTTTAAAGACGGGGCCTCTTCGCCCGCTTTGCTTGGCTGCCAGATCGTCTTCCAGGGAGCTGGCTTGGCCATCTTTATCGTATTGGGACCCGGTGCAATATTCCAGCTTCATTGAGCGAAACTTATAAGTATTAAAAATGCCATCCGGCCCCACTCGCTCGTTTTTATAAATAACCGGGCCCGGCGAATCTAATTTCACCAAAATTGCCACAACGGCCATAACCGGCGAAAAAACTATAAGGCAAAAAATTGAACCCAAAAAATCTATCATTCTTTTGGTAATTTTTCCCCAGCCATCCAGCGCTGTGCGCTTAAGTTCCACCAACGGAATGCCCGCCAAAGAATCAAACTCCACATTAATGGTTAAAGCTTGGAATAAGTTTGGCACGAACTTAAAATTAAGCCTGCGCTCTTCGCAAAAATCGATTAGCCCCAAGACTTGTTCGCGCGAAAAATCCGGATTAGCCAAAATTATATCGTCTATCGATCCGCCATCAACCGCCTCTTTTATTTTTGCCAAATCTAGCTCTTGAAAACATTGGACTAAATTATAGCCCAGCGACGGCTCGCCTTTAATTTCTTCTATCATCTCTTTGGATATTTTATCGCCGCCAATAACCAGCACATTATGGACGCCAAAATTATAATGCTTTAGTAAAAACTTTTGGATAATCCGAGTGATGATCCGGCCAAACAACACAAAAAATATCGCCAAAAGCCCCGCGGCAAAAATTAAAAAACGGGAGTCAAACCACTCTCGGCGAATAAAACTAAAAACGATCACGCCGGCCAATCCCGCTGAAACACCTATCAAAATGCGCGCAAAGTTTTCGAGCAATCCGTTGGTGCGGCGAATCTCATAAAGCCCGGACAGCGCAAAGATCGCCAGCATCAAAAGGCCGATGACAATAACCAGCCCAAAATATTTTTCAAAAGGCAAATTAATGCCAAAAAGCACCGGCCGAGATTCGGCTATCCAAGCGCTGGTCCGCAACCAATAGGCTGCCAGGCCCGCCAGCACCAACATCAAATAATCTATTGGTACCAATGCCGCTGTAAAAATTAATTCCGCTCTTTTCATTGACTGTATTTTACTCCCAAAATCGCTTTAAAATCAAGGCAAATAAAAACTGCGCCCCGCAAAGCGGGGCGCAGCTGCCAAGCAAGTAATAAGCCGGGTTTTGTATTAGAAGCCATCTATCTGGGCCCAGAATTGCTTCAGGGCTCTGGCGATCTACTTGTCTTATGAGATCCAAGCTTTCGGTCTCATAGTTTGATCTTGCACCCAGGTAAGGATTTAGCCGTTTCATTTCAGCTTTTAAAACTTCTTTCGAAATTTTTTATAGCTGACCTCGCCCTAATTCTGCTTACGCGGAACGGGCGTCCGAGCCCTTTCGGGCTCTAGGACGTTTCTGTTCGCACCTCGCACCTCACGGTGGACGGGAATTACCCGCTACCCTACTCTTTAACCTTACGGTTAAAGGAGTGCCCGGACTTTCCTCCCTTCGCTTGCGCGAAGGGTAGCTCCTGCTTACTTAGCTTTATTATATTAATAATATTTTAAATACTTGTCAACTCAACATAATAAGTAAAAAACCCCTTTGTTCTAAAGGGATTTTTAAATATTTTTTGTGCTTGTTTTTATTTCTTTAGTGGCGCTAAGAGCCGGTTAATTTCATTGCCCAGCTTAGTGCCGCCCATAACAGCGGAAAACTCTTTAATTTGTAATTGCTGATTGTTATCCAACGATATAACAACAGCTTCTTTTTCGTTGGCTAGCACTATTGTGCTGCCGTTATAGCATTTTCCCCAGCAACGTCCGACTAAACCAGCTTTTTTATGTTTATCCCAAGGACCTTGGAGCAATGCTCTCGCCTTAACCAATAACTCGTCTTTCGCCATTTTCCCCTCCTTATATTTTTAAATAACTACCTATCTTGCTTCTTCTAATTTTTCTTCAATAATTTTTTTAAAATCAGAATAGGATTGGGCGCCAACCAGCTTTTGCCCATTAATAAAAAATGTCGGCGTGGCCTCAACCCCTCTGGTTTCTCCCTCTTCAAACCATTTGGTTACTTTTGCCGTATATTTATCTGAAGCATAGCAAGCATTAAACTTTTCGCTGTCCAACCCGGCGTTAAGCGCCATATCTTTTATAACGCTCTCTTCGGTAATTTGCGCCTGGTGGGAAAAAACATAATCATGGAACTCTATGAACTTGTTCTGCTCCTGGCTGCAAAGAGCCGCCCAGCCAAGTTCGTAGGGCGGATAGACATAAAAGACCATTTTTACCTTGCCGGTTTTCACATAATCTTCCTTGATCTGTTCTAAAGTGATAGTGGCAAAACGGGCGCAAGCCGTGCACAAAAAATTAGTGTATTCCTCTATCGTGACCGGCGCGTCAGGATTGCCTATTGTAATTCCTTCTTCAGATACGGCCAAAGAACCAGCCGGTAGAGAACTGGAAATAGAAGCGCTGGGCGCTTGCTTGGAATAATACCAGCCACCGCCAATTAATAAGATCGAGGCGATAACGGCAAAAATAATAATTTTTTTATTGGTCATTTTTCCGCTTTATTTTTATATTAAATATTAACCTTTTTTGAGACCAGCGTCAATTTTCTAAGTTGCTCTCATTATTTATCTCCCCTTCGTCTTCTATTTGCCCGACTAGGATATTTTTATAATAATTATCCGGGGAAGAAACAAAATCATCATAAACTCGCAGCATAAAAAATAAAACGCCAATTTCTAAAATGACAACTGCGACCAATCCCAATTTTACCGGCGACTGATTCATATAACAGCTTTTGCCTATTTTTATTATTTATTGCAAAAACTAGATCCTGATATACTTTTCCCAACGTTCAAAAAGTTCTGCTGTGGCTTTCACATCATCGGCGCAATATTTGGCGATTTCCAGATATTTGCCTTTCTTAAAATATTCCTGCACTTTATCACCGCTCATGCCTTCGGTTTTAACGCTCTTTAATTTAAAAGACCGGCAATAAAAATCCAGGGAAAACTTGCGGAAAGCATCATAAAACGTCAGCTGGTCCAACAGGTCAATATGCTCTTTGTCGCTATAGCGATACGGCATAATATTCCTGGTCGGCCGGACTTTCAAAGCGCCAGACCTTAACGCCAAAAACGGGCAATCAAACTTCCGGCCGTTAAAGGTGATGTATTGGTCATAATTTTTTATCTCTTGCCAAAACTGCTCCAAAAGCTCTTTTTCGGCCATCGGCAAATATTCAATGCCGTCTTCTATTGTGGGTTTTATCTTAGCGCCGGGCGCCTGAAAATAAACCCGGCCCTTATTGGTATCGGGATTTAAAAGGCAGATAGCCACCACTTCGCCTGTTAAAGGAGAGAGGCCCAACCTATCTTTAGCCTCCTGGTTCTTTTTTTCGTCTTCGCTGTCTTTTAAAATATATTTTTGCTCTTCAGCCGATAATCCGTCAAAGTCAACGCCAATGGTCTCAATGTCAAAAACGATTCTAGACATAGAAATTAATATTTAATAATTAATTTAGTCGCCTGCGAACTTATGCCCGGGCTTAGCCTTAACCTTGGCTCGGCGCGCCATATCCTGCCGAATGCAACGATAAATATTTTGCATATCGGCAAACTTGCCGGCCTTAGCCCGTTTCATATAGTGCGTCTTTTTTTGGGGCTTGATTTGGGTGCGACGCATATATCTTTGCTTATTATTAGCTGCTATTCGCTAATAGTTATCTCTTTCATTATATCCCCTTGCTGGATTTTTTTCACTACATCCATCCCTTCTATCACCCGGCCAAAAACCGTATGCTTGCCGTCTAAATGAGGCTGGGCTTCGTCCGTCACGATAAAAAATTGGCTGCCATTGGTGTTGGGCCCGGAATTGGCCATAGCCAAAGAACCAGCTTCCATTTTATGGGAGGTTAAGCTTTTATTATATTGGTAGCCTTGGGCTTCATAAGATTTGATCGTTTCTTCCGATAGCCCCAAGCTCCAAGGATTTATTTCGTCTTCAAAAGTATAGCCTGGGCCGCCCGTGCCATCGCCCTTCGGGTCTCCCCCCTGAATGACAAAATCAGCTACTACTCGATGAAAAGTTAATCCGTTATAAAAACCGTTTTTGGCCAAAGTGGCAAAGTTTAAAACGGTCTTAGGCGCCGCCTCCGGATAAAACTCTATTTTAATATTCCCCCTGTCGGTTTTGATTACGGCTGTCCTAGCTGTTGTCTTTTGCATATTTTGATTATCAAGCGACGGCGACAAAGACGGAAATATCTGCCCCGGCTGGCTGCTCGCTGATGGGGTTGGAGACGCTTCTCCCTGTGCCAAACGCCAATTTAAAAACTTAGTGATGCCAAAAACCAATAAAGCTAAAATCGCTAGCCCCAACAAAACGCCAACCGCAATCGTGCGGTTGCGATGCCGGCGTTCTTGCATTTCTGTTTCGGCTTCCATCTTTTTTTGTTCGCGGATTTTTTGTATCTTGCCCATATTAATTATGCTTTATTTTTATTTAATAATTTGGTATATGGCCGCTCCAAAAGCCACGCTCACATTCAACGATTCTTTTTGGCCCTTCATAGGGAGAAAAACTACTTTATCGCAGCGGCTTAAAATATTTTTTGATAGCCCTTTAACTTCATTTCCCAAAACCAAGGCTAAAGGAAACTTTGGCTTAAAGCTAAAAATATTTTCAGCCTTTTGAGTTTTTTCTAAGGCAATAATATTATAGCCGGCTGATTTTAAATCGTCTAATGCCCGCCAAGTTTGCCAAACACGCTGAAAGGGCACGCTTTTTTCCGCTCCCAGCGCCGTTTTTATAAGTTTGGGATGCGGCGGATAAGCGCTCCAGCCGCCTAAAATTATTTTATTAACCCCCGCTCCGTCGGCTGTCCGGAAAATCGAGCCGACATTGAACGCGCTGCGGATATTATGGCAAACAACAATTACCTCTTTTTTATTTTTGCGATTCATCTATTTCCACTTTTATCTTTTCTTCTTCTTTTTTTATCGCGCCAACCCGAGAATTAATAGAATCCAAAAGTTTCTTTATCTCTTCTACTCTTTCAGCCAAGGTTAAAGCTTCTTCCAGCCTTATTTCTGTTATCTTTCTCCGGCCGCGAAAGGCATTGATCAAAACTTCATCCCCTATAGCAATCGCCACTAAAAGCCCCGTCGATAGCAAAATAACTACCCCAAAAATTATTGATAACCAAGGATTTAAATTGATTTCATCCGCCAAATGCCAAACTCCGCGCCAAATCAAAACAATGCCCAAAATGCCGATCAACGCATAAAGTATCGGCCAGTGGCTTAAACGATGCCTGATCTTATCCTCTAAAATATCAAAAAGCTTTAATAATTTCATGGTTATTTTTTATATTAAAATAATTATTATTTTTGGCGAATAGAATCCCCTTGCCATTATCTATGGCTTGAGGCGTTGGCAGGCGGGGCAAAAATGCGCTGAGCGCCCGCCAGCTTTTATTCTTACTATACTACTTTTACATTTTACACATTTTTCTCCTTCCCTGCCATAGACTCTCAATTCTTGCGCAAACTTCCCTTTTTTCCCAAAAGCGTCTAAATAATCGCTCGAAGAAGTTCCCCTTAGCTTTACTGCCAAAGACAATATCTTTTTTATATTATCGTATATTTTTTTAATCTCCTCTTGTTTTAGAGAAAAAACCCGCTGCAACGGATGCACGCGGCTGGCAAACAAAATCTCATCGGAATAGATATTGCCTATACCGGCGATATTTTTAGGGTCCATCAAAAATTGCTTTATTTTGGCTTTGGGTTTCTTTAACAATACTTCTTTAAATCTGGCTAAAGTAAAACTTGCCGGCAGGGGTTCTGGCCCCAGGCCTTCTTTTATAAAAAAAGCATCTAATTCTTCCGTTCTCGCTAATTTTAAATAACCGAATTGCCGCAAATCGTTAAACAGCATTTGGCTCCCATCCGCAAAATTAAAAATCACGTGGGTGTGCTTATGGCGGCTGCAAACTTCTTCGCTAAATATCAGCTGGCCGGTCATTTTAAGGTGCACCAATAAGCTCCAGCCATTATCCATTTCAAAAATTAATATTTTGGCGCGCCGGCTGATCTTTTTTATTATTGCGCCCTGAAGCGCCCGCCCAAAAGCAACCAATGGCGCTTTAACGATTTTAGGCAAAGAAACTTCTATTTTTTTTATTTTTTTCCCGCTAACAACTCTTTCTAATTGCCGGCTAATAGTTTCAACCTCTGGAAGTTCTGGCATAATTAATTAGTTTGTCTAATAATTTGTTAATTTATTGTAATTTAAATCTATTAAAAAAACAAACCCTGGGTAAAACCGCAGGGTTTGTGATACTAAGCCTTTATTGGCTCTTGAGCTGACGGAATAATAATTTCCGGCAAAGCTTTTTTCGATAAATGGAAAAGAATAATGTAAGCCGCTCTCTCTGCTAAATCAGTGACGTTTTTATTATTTAACCGGCTTTCCTCGATTACCCAAATTAATTTTGGCCTTTCTTGTCCAGGCGCCTTAACAAAAATAGAGATCATCATTTCTTGATTATTTTCTTCCAGAACGAAAGCTACCGAGTCCTTTATGATTTCAAAACTTTTTTCGTCCGGAGAAACATCGTACAAAATATTGCTCACCTCGGCCCGAAAAACATTATACATAGACTCTTTAGACAGGCTATTTTTAGCTAGGAATCCCGTAAAAAACAACAGGGCAAGAAAAATAACCACCACTGATAACAACAGCTTAACTTTTCCCATATTCCCTCCCGTTTTCCTTATTTTTTATTTAGAAAAGAACTTTTCCGCCAATTAAAACCTTCTCCACGTCTCCCCCTTGGGCTGCATAGACCAAATGAGAAATTGGGTTAAAACAAGGCTTTAAATGCGGCCTTTTGTCAAAGTCTATTATCACTATATCAGCCTCTTTGCCGATGTCAATGGAACCGATTTTGTCATCAATTTTCAAGGCCTTGGCGCCGTTTATTGTGGCTAAGTCCAAAATAGTTTGCGCGCTGGCGGCAGATGGATCTTTTTCATTCCATTTATGGATTAACGCAGCTATTTTCATGTCTTCCAATAGATCCAAGTTATTATTCGAAGACGGCCCATCCGCGCCTAAGCAAACATTCACTCCAGCCTTTAACAATTTGCTAAGCGGCATTACCCCTGAAGCCAGCTTTAAATTAGAAGTAGGACAATGAGCCACGCTAACTTTATTTTTTGCCAAAATATTTATCTCGTTATCCGTTAGCCAGCAGCAATGCGCCGCGACAACATTACCGCCCAAAAAGCCAAGTTTTTCCAGATATTCAACCGGCCGGCAGCCATGCGCCTTTTGGCAATCATCAACTTCCCCTTCTGTCTCGGCTAAATGAATATGCAATAATAAATCATTTTCATCGGCAAATTTTTTACACCAAACTAAAGTCTCGCGGCTCACCGCATAAATTGAATGGGGCGTTAATGTTAATTTTATTTTATCGTTAACTTTTGGCTTCAGCTGCCTATAAAGGTTAGCTATCCTGTCCGCCCCGATATCCATGCCGTTAGTGTCCAAAGCAGTTAAGCCCACAAAATCACGCAAACCAGCCTTAGCCGCGGCCGCAATTTCCTTTTCCGGCTGCCAATACATATTATTAAAAGTCGTCGTGCCGCTTTGCAGCATTTCTTCACAAGCCAATTCGGTGCCGCGGTAAATATCTGCCGGCTTAAGCTTGGCTTCCGCCGGCCAGATCTTTTCCGTTAGCCATTTCTTCAAAGGCAAATCGTCTGCGTAGCCGCGCAAAAGAGCCATAGCCGCGTGGGTATGGGCGTTAATTAATCCGGGCAAAGCTATTTTTCCTTTTCCATCAATAATTTTCTTTTTGGCTTTAGCGTATTTTTTCTCTATTTTTTTGCTTTGTCCAACTTCCGCGATTTTACTGCCCTCAATTAAAATCGCGCCATCCTTAATTACTTGGCGCTGAGCATTTTGCGTTATAATAGTTATATTTTTAATTAGAATCATTTCTTTACCTTTTAATTTAAATTAAGCGAATGGATATCCAGGATATACCCCCGGTAATCTCCCCCGCCCGCATATTTATAAGTCGGCAAACCGATAAGCTGGCCGGCGGCATTAACCGCCGCGCCGCCCGAGTTTCCCCGGTCAATTTGCGCATCTGTGCCAAAATATACATCGCTGGAGCTTAAATTACTAACAATGCCCCGGGTCGCGGAAAAGTTAAAATTAGCCGATTCGGGAAAACCAAAAACATAAACTGTATCGCCTACCTGAGACGCCCCGCTAGCCGGCCTAAAAAATTGGAACGAGTTTAAAATTGGCGCATTTTGAACTTGCCCGTTGCTGTCTTTATAAACAACATCCTGGATTTTTAATAACGCCGCATCGCGTTCGGTAAAATATCCGACCACCGTTGCCCGATATTCCCTTTTATAGCCTTGCGAGGCGTTATCATAATCTTTGCTGAAAAGCACCAAACAATAAGACGGCGTCAAGCCGCTAGACAATTGAACTACATGCTGATTGGTCAGCATTTTTCCGTCTTCGCTTATCAAAACCCCCGAGCCTAGCTGCCAAGAGCCTAAATAATTATCCTGGCAAGCGACCTGCGCTACTTTTTCGCTGGCTTGCCAAGATTGGATCAAATTAGCATCGCCATTGGACGAAACCGCTTGGCTCGTTTTAGATTGAAGCTCTTTTAGTTGCTCCTGCAAGGAACTGATATTTTGCTTAGCCGACTCCAGTTCATTTTGAGCGCTAAGATCAGGCGCGGGCGAAGCCAAAGTCAAGTCGGTTTTAGAAACCGTTTGTGCTGGCCGATTTTTTAATTCTTCTATCTCTTTTTTCAGCGCCGCAATTTCTTCTTCTGTCGTTGTGCCGTTTTTTAGGGAACCGGCGCCTGCAGAAGAATCAGATTTTAAATCGCTGGCGCCGCCAAAAACTGAGGACAGGTCATTGGCCACTTGAGACTGATATTTAAAAAGCAGCCAACCGGTTAGGCCCATAGCTGCCAAAACAATAATTATTAGAGTTATAAAAAGTTTTTTACTCATGCGCTAAGCAAATAATATATCAAACAGATATCGCCCGCTGACAAAAGGATTAAAGTCAGCCAGCCAGCAATAACATTCCAGCGCGAACAGCAAAAACTTCCCATAACTTTTCGACTAGAAGCCAGGCGCAAAATAAAATAAAGGATTATCGGCGTAACTATGCCGGCCAATACCTGCGAGAAAAACATCGCCTTGATCGGGTTTAATTCAAAAAGCAAAGCCGCCAGACAAAATACAAAACCAAAAGTAATAAGCGCGTAGAAACCTTTAGCGCGGCGGGGCTTCAAGCGTAAACCTTCTGGCCAAGAAAAAAACTCCGAGACCGCATAAGCGGAAGAAACAGCCAGGATAGGAATTGCCAAGATACCCGAACCAATCAGCCCCAAGCCAAAAAGCTTGGTTGCCCAAGGTCCGGCGACCGGCGTTAAGGCTTGCGCGATATCTTTAACAGTCAATAAATTAACGTCTCCTCCTTTTATTATCAAAGCGCTAGCCACGATGATAAAAAACGCCACTAAATTGCTGTAAACAAATCCCAGCGCCACCGCCCGATCGGTCTTTTTTGCGTTATTGATATTATGGCGCTCTTCGATCTCTTCTTCGGTCTGCCAGATAAAAGTGAACGGCGAAAAAGTCGCGCCTAAGAGCCCCAGCGCCACCAAAATATAAGTAAAATTAAACTCAATCGGCGGCCAAAAGACTGATCTAAAAACCAAGCCCCAATCAGGTTGCGCCAGAAAGCCAGCCAATATGTAAGCAATTAAAACTCCCGCCACCCAGAAAAAATAACGGATAATATGGTCGTAAGTATCAAAAACTACCAAATACCAAACAAAGATTATCAGCGGAATAATAAAATATAAATAATTTTCACCGGTTAAGAGCTGAAAGCCCGCCGCCATGCCAATGATATCGGCGATTAAAGTTAATAAATTAACCACCAATAAAATTGTCACACAGACAAAAGCCACCCGCCGGCCAAAATGTTCTTTAATAAGAGTTATCAAGCCTTTTTTAGTCACGTCTCCTATGCGCGCGATCATCCGGTGGATAGCGATAAGCAGCGGAGTGGAAACCAAAAGAAGCCACAACTGCGAAAAACCGGTCGTGGCGCCGGCTATAGAATAAGTAGAGATGGTTGACGGGTCATCATCCGCGCTGGCGGTGACAATGCCGGCTAAATAAGCTTTTTGGAACTTCTTAAACGGCTTAAAAAAATGCTGCAACATATGTTCTAAGTATAGCTAAATTGCCAGCAAAAATAAAGATTCGGACGGCGGCTAGGCTCTAGCGCTAAAAATCCGCCTAAGGCGGATTTTTAGCGCTAATCATCTTAATTTCTTAATCACTTCTACTTCACCGGCGTTATGGCTGGCCGGCCTTCTAAAACCTCTATTATATTCTTGGCTGCCAACTCGCTCATGGCTCCGCGGGTTTCTTCGGTAGCGGAAGCGGTATGCGGAGTCAAAACCGTGTTTGGCAGTTGCGCTAGCCCCGGCATCATTTCCGGCTCCTTTTCGTAAACATCTAAAGCCGCGCCCTTTATCTCTCCGCTCTTTAATGCCTCCACCAAAGCAATTTCATCGACTACCGGACCGCGCGCGGTATTGATCAAGTAAGCGGTCTTTTTCATCATTTTTAATTTATCGGCGTTGATTAAGTGCTTTGTTTCCGGAGTCATAGGCACATGCACGGAAACAAAATCCGATTCCTTCAGCAGGCTATCCAAATCCCGATATTCCAAATGATACTGTTTTTCCAATTCTTCATTGCGCTTGGCATCAAAATAAACAACTTTCATTTCAAAACCATCATGCATGCGCTTAGCCACCGCCGCGCCAATTCGGCCAAGGCCCACCAGCCCCAAGGTTTTGCCAACTAAATCGTTGCCCAAAAACAGCATCGGCGCCCAGCCATGGTATTTGCCATCGCGCATGTATTGGTCCGATTCCACCACTTTTCTGGCAATCGCAAACATTAAAGCAATAGCGTGCTCCGCCACTGACTCGGTTAAAACTCCCGGGGTATTAGTAATAATAACGTTATGCGCCGCTGCGTCCGGCAAGGTAATGTTATCAATGCCCACCGCGTAGTTAGCGATAATTTTCAATTGCGGTCCGGCCGCTTCCATCACTTCGGCATTCATTTTATCCGTTAATAAAGACAAAATCGCATCCACGCCTTTAACTCTGGCTAACAGCTGCTCGCGCGGCATAACTCCATCCACGTCGCTCACCTCAACCTCAAAACCTTTTTCCCGAAGCATTTTTATACCGGCGTCCGGAATCTGCCGGGTCACGAATACTTTTGGCATTTGTTTTTTTATTTTTAATTATTTATATTAATTTTATTTTCACTTCCAAATAATTTTATTTTTTCCATTACCACTTTTTTCACTTCATCAATCGAAGGCTGCAGCATTTTATAAGGCGTGGTTTCGGAAGGGCTGGCAGCAAACTCTTTTTCCAACCCCGCTTTATAAGCCAGGCGCAATTCCGTGTTGATGTTAACCTTCACAATTCCTAGCTCAATTGCTTTTTTAACGTCTTCGGCCGGAATGCCAGACCCGCCGTGCAGCACCAGAAAAACTTTATCGCCGACTTCTTTTTTTATAGCGGCTAGTCTATCCAAATGCAATTTCTCTTCTCCCGCCGCAAAAACTCCGTGGGCGTTACCTATCACAATTGCCAGCGAATCGACTCCGGTTTGCTCTATAAAATCCAAAGCTTGCTCAGGGCTGGTTAAATCGCTTTCTTTAATTTCCAATTTTTCTTGGTGCAAAGAAGAAGCGCCGCGCAAATAACCGATCTCTCCCTCAATAATGACATCTCGGTCAAAAGTTTTAGAATATTCGCGGATATATTTTACCGCCTTGCTCGTTTGTTCGATGTTTTCTTTATAAGACAAGCCTGAACCGTCAAAATGAACAGCATCATAGCCGGCCGCTACGGCTTTTTTTATTATGTCCAGGTTCTTGCCATGGTCCAGATTTAAAATTATCGGCAATTTTGCCGCCTCCCGCCAAACGCCAACCAGCGCCGCCGCTTCCCTAAAACCAATAAAACCACCTTCGCCTTCCGACGTCGCCACAATGATCGGCGAGCTCAATTCTTTAGCCGCCAATACCGTTGCCTTTAATATTTCTGCCGTGGAAAAATTAAATGCGCCCAACGCATAATGTTCTTTTTGTGCTTTTTTCAGTATTTCTTTCATAACAAATAAAATCTATTTTAATTCTATTACTCCTTTTTCCATATTCTCCACTATCATCTCTTCCAGCTTTTCTTCACCCATAAACTCCATAAATATTTTATTCCATAATGCTTCTTGCTGATGATATAAATATTTACCGATGCCGCCGTGGGTTAAAGAGATCAAATTGTCCAATAGATCAAAGCTGACTAATTCGTCTCCTTTTTTCCCTGCCGGAAAAAGTTCGCCGGCAAAATCATCCACGCTTCGCCAATAAGCTAGCTTGGTCTGCGGTTGCGCCTGGCCGATAGTATCTATCTCTTTTTCTGCCTTGAACCAATGCACGGTTTCCGGATTCACATGCGGTTCAAAAAGCCGCGGGTCTTGCGGGTCATTCTTGCCCAAATACCGCTGGATAATGCGCCAATTCACTCCCTCTTCCGATAGAGACAAAGCCGATACTTCCCCGGAAACTAATCTAACTAAATTATTGCCAAAATCGGGCTGCGCCGCGTATTTGCGGAAAAGCCGGCAATAAAAATCTATCTCATGCAAATAGTGCAGCACCAAACTAAAGGTTTCCAGCGCCATGCCTGGCGTTTTAGCTTTTTTGGTTGGTATTAAAAACACCAATCCCAATTCCTTCAAATGGCTGATATTATGCAATTTTTTACCCACGAACTTTTGCCCGATCGGCTCCCATTTTTCGTTCAAAAACTTTATCTGTGTCTCCCGTTCTTCAAAATTATCCGGCGTTATATCGTGATACGGCCGGAAAAAAACTTCGTTCAGCCACCGCTCGTTTTCCACAAAACGCAAGGCCGCAAATATTTCATAAATATCTTCTTTGGCCATCATCTCATTAACCGTCTGATACCCTAAAACTTCCATAATATTTTTGGGCGGATTCAAAAACAAAAAATTGCGCAATTTTTCTTCCTTAACGAAAAACCCCTTGCCCACCTTAGCCGTTTTCTTCAAGGTTTCTATCATTGCGTTGCAAGAATCTTGGCGGCTAAAATCAGGCTTCCCTAAAAAATCAAAAAAAGCTTCATCGGCTTCGGCGACTTTTTTTAAAATCCCGGCTTCCACCTCAGGCGCATCGGCTTTTTCCCTCTCTATCCCCAGCTCCTGCAATTTTTGGGCCACAACAGTTTCGTTTTCTTGGTAAATCTTTTCCGCCACGCCGGTTTTTCCCGTTAGCTTTTCCATTTTGGCAAATAACTCAGCCACCGAACTTTCAGGCGTGCGCAACAAATGCGCGATCTTTTGAATTGGGGTCATATATTAAAATTATTTCTTTATAAATTAGTTATTGAAACCTGAACTTTTTCCCACGACCCAAAATCTCCTTTTTTCAACAAGCCGTTCTTGGCGCCGATCTGCTGGATAGTTGCAGTGGCATTGGCTGTGCCAAGCTGGATAGCCTCCGGGATAGAGCCGCCTTGAATTATTGTAGCCACAAAGCCCGAACCAAAGGCATCGCCAGAACCCGTGCGGTCAACATACCCGGATTCCGGGATTCCGGCTCGGTAGATTTTTTTACCGTCCGATACCGCCACCCCTTCCTTGCCTTTGCTCATCACGGCAATACCAGGAACTAATTCATCAAATTTTTTAAATAATTCTTGCTCATTCTTAAAATCAACGCCGGTTATGGCGCTCGCCTCTTCCTGGTTAACCAGCAAAATATCTATTTTCCCCAAAAGTTTTTTTAGAACATCCAAGTCTTTGGTTAGCTGGTCGTGGCCCGGATTAACTGCCACTTTAATTTTATTGGCCGCCGCAAAATCTATTATCGGCTCAAAAACTTTAGCAGACTCGCCCGACAAGCCAGAAAGATAAAACCATCTAGCATGTTTTATTTTTTCAAAAGGAATATCGGCTAGAGATAATTGGTGTGAAGCGCCTTCATAGACCAGAATACTTCTTTCCTTTCCCGGAGCAGATAAAATTATGGAATAAGGGGTTTTGGCTTTGGTAGTTGTTTTAATAAAATTACAGTCCACGCCCAGCTTATTCAATTCTCTAAATATTTCCAATCCTCCCGAATCATCGCCTATTAAACCGAGAAAAGCGGCTTTTAGCCCCTGCAACGCGAAAGTAGCGGCGCAATTTGAACCGCCCCCGCCCGTGGCAAAAATTAATTCATCAACATAAAGCTTACCGCCGGCTTCCACTGCCAAAGCCTTGCCGGTTATAAACTCTCCGCTATCAATAATTTTTAGCTCTTTGCTCCGCACAAAAATGTCGCGCGTGGCTGAGCCGAAAGTGACAATATCAAACATCGTTTGATATTGTCATCCTGAGTGAAGCGAAGGATCTGAAGATTCTTCGAACTACGTTCTCAGAATGACAAAACTTTTTTACTATAAGGCTTTTAATATTTGTTCTTTAATCGCTTGTGAGTCCAAATGCGCCAATTCATAAACTTCTTTGGGCGGACCAGCTTTGTAGAACTCCTCCGCTTCTATAGTCCGCTTTTCATAATCGGCCGGCAAAATAAACGGGTCCAAAAACCCGGACCAGCCATTATGCATCGTGACAACATTCTGGCGCTCTTCATCAGATAAAACTTCTTGGGCTTTCTGCGGGTTTTCTTTTCGCAATTGGACAAAAAGTTCCGGCGAAGTTACTGCCACAATTTTTATATCGGCTTTTTCTTCTATCTCCGGCAAAACAGCTAAAACATTAGCCATCACTTGGCCGCCGCAAATTGCTAAAACTTTTTTCGGCTTGCCATTATTAGCAAAAGGCTTAAAAACATAAGCGCCGTTATTGGCTTCGATTGCCGGCGCCGTGCCGTTGCCCCTGGCAAAAACCGGCGTGCCTGGCCGCGCCTCCGAGAAGGCTATTGGTTCGCCCTTTTCCAGCGCATAAAATAGCATCTCTATCGCTTCATTAGCATCATTGGGTTTATAAACTTTAATTCCGGGATAAGCATCAAAAAGAGACATCCAGAAAAGCCCTTGGTGGGTCGGCCCATCTTCGCCGGTTTCCAAGCCGTCATGCGCCGCCAGCATCACAAAGAATCCTTTCATTTTAGGATTAACTGCGTTATTAATAAGTGCCATGCGCACGGGATTAGCCATTAAAGAAGTAAAAACGCCGTAGGTCGAAAAAACGCTCATGGCTTGAAATCCGCCCGGTAAAATATCCTGCGTTAAAGCGCAACTCATCATCGCCATATTTTGCTCAGCAATGCCAAACCTAAATCCCCGGCCGAGCATATTTTTCTGGTTAACAATCCCGTAAACATTTTCCGCCGCTACCGTTAATATCGATTTAGCTAAATCTCCCGAACCAATATAGAAAAACGCGCTCTGCCCCATGAGCCACTTAAAGAATGCTTCACCGGCTTTTCTCACCGGCACCGCATCCCCTTCTTTAAAAACCAGCTCAGGCGGCAAAACAGCCGGCCGCTTAATTTTTTTATAATCCACCATGGGTCTACCCGCCAAAGCTTTAGCCATTTTTTCCTGCAAATCTTTTTCCGGCTGAATTAATTTTTTATCAACTTCCAGGCGCTCCAAAAGATAAGCCATTTCTTCGCGAGTAATCTTTGCCACTACCGCTTTAATATCATCGCCAATCTGGCCTTCCACGCCCGGAATATCAAATCCGAGCTTTTTCATTATCTCAACATAATCGGGATGCGGAGCCGGCGCGCCATGGGAATCAGCCGTGTTTTCCATTTTTCCGTAATCCTTGCCTTTGATAGTGTGGCAAATAACCACGGTTGAACGGTTATTGCCAAAACCAGAACGGGCTTTTTTATAAGCATGCGCTAACTCCAAAGCGTTATGGCCGTTGACCTCGATCACATTCCAACCGGCCGCGATCCAATAATTTATATAAGGAGCGCTAATGACATCGGTGATCGGGCCATCAATGCCAAAACCGTTAAAATCCAAACTTACAATAATGTTATCAGCACCCATAGAGATCACGCTGTTCCTAGCCTCAAAGCTCATACCCTCTTCGGTTTCCGCGTCTCCGGAAAGAACAAAAACCTTAGCTGGCAAGCCGTTGGTTTTTTGCAATAAAGCCAGCCCCAGAGCCGTTGATAAACCATGGCCCGAAGCGCCGGTAGAAGCATCGGATAATGCATATTTTGACTCTACATGCCCCGATGGCCCGTCGCAATGACGGAATCTGGTCAAGCAATCAGGCAGCACCGCGCCCAAAGCTTCTTTATCGATAACCTCGCCTTTTTCCTGCAAAGAATGGTAGATCAAGGCTAAGGTAGCATGAAGCAGCGGCGTGCAGTGTCCGGCAGACCAAACCAATCTGTCGCGCCCAGGATTTTTTGCTGCCATTGGGTCAAAAGCAAAAACACCAGAACATAACAGTGTTAAGAGTTGCTCCACTTTAGAAGAAGAGCCGCCCGGGTGGCCGGATTTTATTCCTTCGATCGCCGCAAAAGCCAACCCACGAATAATTTTAGCTAAACGATTTATTTTATCTGTATCTAATCCCTCGATTGGGCTGAGCTCCAAACCCCGCAGATCCAAATAGGCACCGCCGGCCACTTCATATTCAAAGCGTTTCTGCTCTTTCGCTTTTAAATTATCCAAATCCTGCTGTTCTAAAATATTGTACATTTTACTTTTTTATTAAATTATTTATATTTTTTATTGATTCTGGAATATTTTCTTTTTGAAAAATAGTCGAGCCCATTACCAAAAAATCCGCTCCGGCCTCAATGATTTCTTTTGTATTTTTCTCATTTACTCCTCCGTCTATCCCTATTTTAACACCTGGATATTTTTGCCGCAACGCAATAATTTTCGGAATTACTTTTTTTTCAAACTTCTGGCCGCCCTGCCCCGGCTTAACGCTCATCAGCAACACCGAATCTATATAACTCATAAAATTATCCAGCACCGTCACCGGTGTTTCTAAATTAAGAGCCACGCCAAGCTCTTTATTACGCCGATGCGCCTCTTCGGCTAGATTTCTAACAGGAAAACCAGCAGTAACTTGAGTTTTATAAGGCAGAAGCTCATGGTTATGGATTTTTTCCAAAGCCTCCCAATGCAAAACCACGCGCTTCACGCTGCTGTTCAACCATTCATTTAAAACGCGGTGCGGCGCCTCCACCATTAAATGAGCCTCAAAATCCAAAGTTGTTTCTATTTTATCCAGATCGCGAGGCGATGGCTTGTTGTCCGCATCCCCGCTTTGCGCGGCAGAGTACGGCCAAGTAGTGTTGGGCACAAAAATACCGTCCATAATATCTAATTGAACGGTTTTAACAAAAGGCTCGACAAGGCTGACCTTAGCCTCCATCTCTTTAAAATCTTTAGCAATAATAGCAGGAACTATTTCAGGCATATTGATTAATTTACTCTTCTTCTGCTTCTTCTATTTTTCTTAGGCGCCTAACATGGCGCTCGTCTTCGGAAAAATCAGTATCCAGCCAGATCTTCACCGATTTTTTGGCAGTCTCCGCATCAGTCACTCGGCCTCCAAGACAAATCACATTAGCGTTCAAATGATCTGCTGCGTCTTTAGCGGTAAAATCATTATATACAACCGCCGCGCGGATGCCCGCCACTTTATTAGCCGCCATGCACATTCCTTGTCCCGTGCCGCAAACTAAAATCCCGCCGGCATCCTCATCTTGAGACACTTGTTCGGCCAATTTAAAAGCAAAGTCCGGATAATCATCGGCCAAATCTAATTCTTCCGCGCCCAAATCAACTACTTCGTAGCCCTCTTCGATCAAAAATCTTTTTAATTCTTCTTTTAGCGGATATCCGCCGTGGTCCGCGGCAATGTAGAGCATAATTTTATAATTAAAAATTATGGTTATTCGCTTTGGCTATTTTTATTGCGCCATTCTTCGATTTCCTGATGGTTTCCGCCCAGCAATATTTCCGGCACTGCCCATTTTTTAAACTTCTCGGGTCTGGTATATTGCGGGTATTCGCGATACCCGTCGCGGCAAAAACTTTCATCTTTCAAGCTCGCTTCTTTGCCCAAAACTCCGGGCACCAGCCGCGAGACTGCGTCTACCACTATCATAGCAGGAATCTCGCCGCCCGTCAGCACAAAGTTGCCCACAGATAATTCTTCGTCCGCAATATGTTCTGCCACCCGCTCATCCACCCCTTCATAACGGCCGCAAATTAAAATCAGCTGGCCATATTTGGCTAAACGCTTGGCATCATCTTGCGTAAAAGTTTTTCCTTTAGCGCTAAACAAGATAACGCGCTGTTTCTTTCCTTTAAAAAGCTTCTTTACCGCCATAACAGCCCTATCTATCACATCAACCTTCAGCACCATCCCCGGCCCGCCGCCATAAGGCGAGTCGTCAACTTTTTTATGCTTATCGGTTGCCCACCGGCGCAAATCATGCGCTTTTATCTTTATTAATTTCTTTTTCTGCGCCCGCGCCAAAATGCTCTCGGAAAAATATGAGTCAAAGATCTTTGGAAAAATCGTTATGATATCAAACTTCATAAAATATTTATTTTAAAACAAAAACCGCACTACTATTGTAGCACGGCTTTTGCTTAAATACGATACAATTTTTGAAGTTAGAACTTCAAATCGTCAACCATCTGGTCAACATTTTTAACCGGGGCTGCCGGCGCTTCTGAGCGCTCTCGGACAACTCGGCCACCTTCTGGCTCTTCGATCTTGAAGTTGATGCGGGCGTTATTTTTGGCGCCGATAACTCGCAAGAGAGTCCGAATGGCTCGGGCGGTGCCGCCTTGGCGGCCAATCACTTGCCCCATGTCCTGCGGATTGACTTTGAGAGTCAACAATACTCCCATTTCGTCAATTTTCCGATCGGTTGAAACCTCATCCGGGTGATCAACCAAACTTTTAATGACATACTCCACAAACTCCTGGTCCTGATATTTAGCCATATCTTTCTGTCGATATTAATTTTTTTAAAGTAGTAGCCGACCTAGTCGTTCCGCTAAGCGGAAATAGACATTGCCTACTATTATCCACAATATAGCATTCGGGAAAATTAGTGTCAATAAAATAAAACGCCCATAAATAATTTATGGGCGTCAAAACTTTTTTGTTTTTTTTCTTCAACTATTCCTTATTCGCCGGACTAAGCATAAATGACAAAATCCCTCTCCCTCCATTCAAAGAAATCGGTCTAGCTTCAAGCCGAGGCTCGGCTGCCAGGCGATTGAAAAGAATCCTTATCACCTCCTTCTCTTTGTCGCTATCGCATCCAGGCTCAGAAGAAAGGGTCACCCCTATGCTCTCGCCATCTTTACTAAAAATAATATTTGCCTCCACAATTTTTTCCTCCTTTTTGGCTTATTTTTTTAAGACGCTTTGCATCTAGCTATGACTAAAAAAATATAGCACTAAAGCAAAAATATGTCAATAAACAAAAAACCCCGCATAAGCAGGGTTTTAAATATTTAAATGCTATTCGGCTTTCACTTCCTCGGTTGCTTTAGGCTCTTCAGCTGGCGCTTCTTCTTTAACCGCCGGAGCTTCCGCCGCTTTGGCTGCTTCCGCTTCTTTAGCCTTTCTAGCCTCAACGGTCTTTTTCTTCGGGTGCCAAGCTTTGACTTTTTTATCAGAAATAATTTTTTCCGAAACCAGCAAATTATGCACGGTTGGGGAAGCTTGCGCGCCTTTGGATAGCCAATATTTAATGCGGTCGGCCTTCAACTCTTTAGTTTTTTGCTGAGCGTTATACGAACCCAAGATTTCCTGGAACTTTCCCCTAACAGGATTAGTCTTCTCGGTCAAAACAACCCGATAAGAGGGTTGGTTCTTTTTGCCAATTCTGGTTAATCTGATTACTAACATGTTTTATATAAATTATTATAACTATTAAAAGATATCCCAAAAAGCGTTAAAAGTCAAATTGCTTATTTGCCATTATTCCACTCTTTTGCCCTCAAGGCTCCTTCAGCCGCTTTTTGCTGCGCTTCTTGCTTTGACACTCCTTCGCCCTCCGCCACCAGCTCATCGTCCAAATAGACCCCCACTTTAAAGTGCTTGGCATGGTCCGGGCCCCACTCTTTTAAAACCTCGTAGCTTGGGGTCACGCCTACCCTTTCCTGCGCTTCTTCCTGGAACATGCTTTTGGCGTCTCGATACGCACCCTCTTTCAATATTTCCGGCAAGTGGCCCAAAATATTCTTTTCGATAAACTCGCCCGCCACTTCTATTCCTTGGTCCAGATAGATCGCGCCAATCAACGCCTCCATGGTATTGGCTAAAATATATTGGCGCGCCCGGCCGGTATCTTTGGCTTCGCCGCGGCTCAACATCAAAAAATCGTTCAAGCCTATATCTTCGCCTATCTCCGCCAATTTTTTCGCGTTCACCAACGCCGCGCGCCAATTGGTCAGCTCGCCTTCGGGATTTGGATATTTGGTATAAAGATGCCTGGTGGTCACCAGCTCCAGCACCGCGTCGCCCAAAAACTCCAGTCGCTCATTATGGTCCAGGCTAAAATCCGGATTTTCGTTCAAAAAAGAACGGTGCACAAATGCTTGCTGGAGCAAGTTCTGGTTGTGGAACTTAAAGCCCAGCTTTTCTTCTAACTTTGAGATCTCCTTCATAAAAAACTAAACCAAGAATCAGGAATCAAGGGAACCCATAATTCATGATTCATAACTCATGGTTTGCGATATTATTTTTTTACCTGTGCAAAATATACTATTCGTCTTTTTGCGGCTCGCCGATTTCCCGATACACCGTGCCCAACACCCCATTCACGAACTTCCCGGAACTTTCGCCGCTAAAACTTTTAGCCAGCTCTATCGCTTCGTTGATCGCCACTTTTGGCGGCACTTCGTTGCGGTCCCCCAACAATAATTCATAAAGGCCCAAGCGCAAAATATTGCGGTCGGTTAGAGTGATCTGCTCCAAGGGCCACTCCGGCGCCGACTTTTCAATGATCTTATCGAGCTTAGGATAATTTTCTGCCACGCCATTCACTAACCGCCAAATAAAATCTGCGCCTTCCAGCCCCGGGCCAAACTCCGCCATATTCTTTTCCACCACGGCTTTTATGCGGCTGGTATCCTTGCCCCAAAAGTCCCATTCATAGAGGGATTGCATTGCAATGGACCTGGCCAAATGACGGTTAGCCATAAAAATAAATCCTTCAGTTTATTTTTTACTTATGATCGTGCCCTTTATGCTCTTCTTCGTGTGCTTTTTCTTCTTGGGCCGCTAATTCTTTTTGCCGCTTTTTCTGTTCGCGCTTAGTGAGCTTTTTCATCACGTCTAAAACTTCCCGGCCCTTATAGGTGCCGCAATTCTTGCAAGCTTGATGCGGCAAAATCGGCTGGCCGCATTTGGCGCATTTAGTTAAGCCCTGCGTTTTGAACGCCTGATGGGAGCGCTGCCTGTTTCTCTTTGATTTTGTGTGTCTTTGTCGTGGTACTGGCATAAATTATAATTTTTATTTTAATTTTTAAATGGTATCAACCCCATATTGTCTAAGTAAGCCCTAGCCGATTCGTTGCCCGGCTCAATTTCTAAAACTTTTTGCCAAGAGCGGCGAGCTTCTGAAAAGTTTCCCTGCTCATAATAGATCGCCCCCAAAGGCAAATAGGCTTCAGCGTATCCTCCGTCTATCTTGATAGCTTTTTCCAAGCAAACTTTTCCTTGCTCCAGGTCTTTTTTAGCAACATGCGATAAAGCTTTAGCCAACAAAACCTGTTTAGCATCTTTATTCAATTCCAGCGCCCGGTCAAATGAACGGATAGCCAGGTCGTTAAAAGATATCGCTTGGAAAAAAGAGCCTAACTGCGTAGCTTCGAAAAAATTACTAACAGCTAGAAGCTTTTCTATAGATTGGCCCAAATTGCTTTCGTTCAACGAATATTTGGCTACCAGCTCCTTGTTGGCGGCGTTATCTCGCGCCCAGATCACAACCATTGGGTCAACATAAACCATTGCCCAGCCAGGCCGTTGCGCCATTTGTTTTATGAATGACTGCGCCCAAGGCGTGGCATCGGTGTGGGCAAAAAAGACAAAGTTAATTTTATAAACTTCGTCAGCATATTTTTGCCATACCGCTCCGTCCTCTTGCATCGGAACATAAACCGATCGGAAAAAATCTGCGGGATACGATTCCGGCCGCCCGTCAATAAAAACTTTATAGTCCGGATATAGGCGCCAAATCAGGTAGCTGCCGATATCAAAATTATTGAACATCGGCCCTTGGAAACTATTCTGTTTTAAAAAATCAACCGCCGCCTCCGCCCCTTTTGGAACCAATAAGCCGAACTGCTCTGGCTTCATTGATTTTAAGTAGAAGCGGCCCGTTGCGACGGCATAAATGCTCGCGCTCAGAATAGCAAAAATAAGGATAATGGTCAATAGACGCAAAACGCCCATACCGCGCCAAGAAGCCCATTTTGCAAAGAACTGGCCGGTTCGTTCGCACCAGGCTGCAAAATTATCCGTTAAAATAGGCAAAATAACCAGCCCCAACAACGGAAAATTGCGAATCGCCGACCAAGACATAATAACGCAAAATAAGGATATCAGGATATAAAAAAGCCTGTTCCGGCGCCAATTTAAAAGGAACAGACAGATTAAAGCGATTATCGCCACCCTAAAAAAAGTAATTATCGGATCAGATGTCAAACCCTCCAGAAAAAACGGCGATTGGTTCTCGACTATAGAATAGCCGAAGTTAGAAAAGATAGACAAAGGATAAAGGGCGCCGCGCCAAGTGTTAGGATTGACCAGGGTTGCTAAGCCCGCTAAAAACCCCAACAAAATAATTTTTGCCATATATCGCTCGGCCTTTTTTTGTTTGAGCAAAAGATAAACCGCTTTGCGCCTGCGCCATAACCGATCCAAGAAAAAGAAAAATATCAAGACCAAGCCATAAACAAAAGAAATATGCAAATTAACCCAAAGCGCGCTCAAGGGAACCAGAAGCCAAAAATGCCAAGATATTTTTTCTTTATTTTTATCTAAAATGACTAAAAATATCGCCAATAATAAGAACCCGAACGTTTCCGGCCTAATATCCGTGCGCTCTAGAATCAAACCCGCGCTTAAAATTGCCGCCAAAGTGGAAAAAATAAAATAATTTTTCTTCCAAGACAACCGCCAAACCAGCGCGAAGGCTGCTAAAATTATAATGGCATTAAAAACTATGAGCCCTTTTGTGCCAATCACCAAAGACAGCAAATAATAAATAACCTCGCTTAGCCAATGATGGTTAATAAAAGGAAAATCGGGATTGGTATAAGAAAAAAGATTGGTATGCGGCACCTGGCCCGTCTGCCAAATTATTTCGCCCAGCTTAAAATGCCGCCCTAAGTCCTGGTTGATAGCCGAGGCGCTATGAATTAAAAAAACTGCCAGCGCTGCCAAAACAAAAATAACCAAAGCCGGACGCAAAATAAACGCCCATTTGTCAGGCGGCGGCAAAATATTAGTTTCTTTTTTAATTTTAGGTTTTTCGGCCAACGGCCAAAGCCGGCGCTCGTTGGGAATAAGTTGGAACATACTCACACTTATTATAGTCTAAACTATTTTTTCTTGCACGGAGCAAAACTTTGGCGATGGATAGCGCAAACGCCGCAACCTTTTAAGGCTTTAAGGTGCTCTCGCGTTCCGTATCCTTTATGCTTATCAAAACCATATTGCGGGTATTGCTGGTGGTATTTTTGCATCAACCTATCGCGCGTGACCTTGGCAATGATGGAAGCGGCGGCGCAAGACCAGATCTTGGCGTCTCCCCTAATCACGGCTTTTTGGCTCAAAGACACGTCCTCCAATAAAAAATTGCCGTCTAGCAACAAATATTCCGCTGCTCCCCCTTTTTTCTCCAGCTCTTCCAAAGCCCGCTTCATGGCCAATTTAGTCGCTTCCAAAATATTTATCTGGTCAATTATTTTTTCAGAGACTAAACCAACCCCCCATTTAATATCCGCGTGCGTCGTTAATATTTGATACCACTCTTCCCGCTGTTTGGCAGAAAACTTTTTAGAATCTTTTATATTCTGGTTTTGTTTTATCTTTTGCACTTCAATTTTACGGTTCAGAGCGACTGCCGCCGCACAAACCGGCCCGGCCAGCGGCCCCCGGCCAACTTCGTCTAGGCCCACCACAAAATTATAGCCTTGCTGCCAAAGCTTAGTTTCATAATTTAGGTTTGGAATTAATGTTTTTTGTTTTTCCGCCATCTCTTTGACTTTATTCTAACACAATTTACACCTCCTTGTGCCGCAACAAAAAGTCTCCTATAATAAAGCATATGGCAGAAAACAAACTAGATTTAAATTGGTCGGCCGTGGAAAAAGCCTTGGCCGAAGGAACTTTTTCTGGCTACAAAATCGGAATCCTCGAAACCGAAAAACTTTTTAACGAACTCTTGAAAAGCAAGCAGATCCCCGGCGGTTCGAATGAACGCAAAATAAAATACATCCAGCGCTTTTTAAGCTTGCCCGATAAGCTCGACTACAGCCGCCATATCTACCAGCGAATCATAAACGAGCCCCATTTTGAGATCTCACGTGAAGAAACTAAACAAATAATTTCCGGCTATTGGCAGGCGATGCTGGATATCGAAGAAACCGTCACCTCTTTGAGCGCTTGGGAAAAGTTTTCTTTGCGGGCCAAATATCTGGCGGCGATCTTTTTGAAAAATATGCGCAATCTGGTGCTGATAGTCCTAGCGATCTCCGCCACTATCTGGCTGCTGGCCGAAACGTATATCGGCAAAAAGATCGCCGCCGGAATTACTGTTGCCAACCATTTTTTTATTTTTGAGTTTTTATTCTGGACGATAATCGTTCTGGCCGCCCTTTTAGTTCTGGGCGGCTTTCTATATTTTTTAACCAAGAAAAAAAGGCGATTTTAAAAAATGAAGTTCACCCACCTCCACGTGCACTCCCATTATTCGCTGCTGGACGGCCTGCCAAAAATTGACGGGCTAATTGACCGCACGCTGGAATTAGGCATGGATTCGCTGGCCCTAACCGACCATGGCTCGCTCTACGGCGCAGTCGAGTTCTATAAAAAAGCCAAAGCCAAGGGAGTCAAACCTATCATCGGAACAGAGCTTTATATGGCGCCTGGCCGGAAAGAAGATAAGCAGCCGCGAATCGACGACAAAAACTACCACTTAATACTGCTTGTCAAAAATAAAACCGGGTATCAAAATCTGGTTTTTTTGATGACTGAAGCCTGGCTCAAAGGCTTTTACTATAAGCCCCGTATCGACAAAGACATCCTAAAAGAACACGCCGACGGCCTTATCGGCTCTTCCGCTTGCCTGGCCGGAGAAATACCCCAAGCCATAATTAAGGGCGACTTGAAAAAAGCCGAAGCGTTGGCGCTGGAATACCAAGCCATTTTCGGTCCAGGAAACTTTTATTTGGAACTTCAACACCACGCTAATTTGCCGGAGCAAGCCAAAGTTAACGCCGAGCTGATAAAAATTGCCAAGAAACTTAATATGCCGCTGGTCGCCACCAACGACGTGCACTATTTAACGCCCAACCAAGCCCAAGCCCAGGATATCTTAATGCTCGTGAACACCGGCGCCGATATTGATGACCCCGAGCGCCTTTCTATGAAAGATAATGATTTTTCTCTGCGCCCGCCCCAGCAGATCATCGATTATTTCCAGGATGTGCCCGAAGCGATTGCCAACACCCAAAAAATTGTTGAACAATGCAATTTTGAATTCGAGCTTGGCAAATACCAGCTGCCTCATTTTAAAGTTCCCAGCGGCCAAACTCCGGAAGAGTTCCTAAAACAACTTGCTTACCAAGGAATTAGCCACCGCTATCCCGGGCAAACCAACCAAGCAGTTCTGGACCGCATAGAATATGAGTTATCAGTTATCAATAAAACCGGCTTTGCTTCCTATTTTTTGATCGTGCAGGATTTTGTTAATTGGGCCAAGAATCAAGGCATTGGCGTGGGCCCGGGCCGCGGCTCGGCCGCCGGCTCCATCATCGCCTACTTGTTGAACATCACGGAAATTGAACCGCTAAAATACGACTTGCTGTTTGAAAGATTTTTAAATCCGGAAAGAATATCCATGCCGGATATCGACTTGGATTTTGCCGACAACCGGCGCGACGAAGTCATCAACTATGTCCGGCAAAAATATGGCGATGACCATGTGGCGCAAATCGTTACTTTTGGCACCATGGCGGCCCGCATGGCGATTCGCGATACCGGCCGCGCCATGGGCTATGCCTACACGCTTTGCGACCAAGTAGCCAAAGCCATTCCTTTTGGCTTAACCCTGGAAAAAGCTCTAGAAGAATCGCAAGAGTTCAAACAATTATATGATTCCGATGAACAAGTAAAAAAATTAATTGACACGGCTATAGTTTTGGAGGGCGTGGCGCGGCACGCTTCCACTCACGCCGCCGGGGTGGTCATCACCAAAGACCCGCTGAATAAAATCGTGCCCTTGCAAAAGCCCACCCAAGAAGACAAGGCCATTATCTCGCAATACGAAATGCACGCTATTGAAGACTTAGGGCTTTTGAAAATGGACTTTTTAGGCCTTAAAACTTTAACCCAAATTGAGAACACTATTAATATCGTTAAAAACACCAAAGGAGAAACTATTGAAATAAATCTTCTGCCCCTGGACGACAAAATAACCTTCAAGCTTATGCAAGAAGCCAGGACGACCGGCGTCTTCCAATTTGAATCGGGCGGAATGAAAAGGAACTTAAAAGAATTAAAACCGACAGTTTTTGAAGATATTATCGCTATGGTGGCTTTATATAGGCCGGGCCCAATGGACTTTATCCCAGATTTTATTGCCCGGAAACACGGCTTAAAAACCATTGAATATATCCACCCGGACTTGGAGCCCATTATCGGCAACACCTATGGCATTGTCGTCTACCAGGAACAAGTTATGGCCGTAGCCGTGAGGCTAGCCGGCTTTACTATGCCCGAAGCCGACACTCTGCGTAAAGCCATGGGAAAGAAGATCAAGAAATTAATGGATGAACAAAAAGAAAAGTTTATCCAAGGCATGATGCGCAATAATATCCCCGGCTCCACTGCCGAAAAGATATGGGAGTTCATCGAGCCTTTTGCCCGATACGGTTTTAATAAATCCCACGCCACTTGCTACGGCCTGCTGGGCTATCAAACAGGCTACCTGAAAGCCCATTATCCCACCGAGTTTATGGCAGCCTTAATGAACTCCGAATCCAACGATATTGAACGCGTGGCTCTCTTGGTTGATGAATGCCGGCAAATGAATATCGATGTTCTGCCTCCCGACATTAATGAAAGCTTAGGAACTTTTACGGTCATAAAAGACGGGGTTATACGCTTTGGATTAAAAGCGGTAAAAAATGTTGGCTCAAACGTGGTGGATGCTATCGTTAAAGAAAGAAAGCTAAATGGCAATTTTAAAAGCATTACTGATATTATCGACCGAGTCCACGACCGAGACTTAAATAAAAAATCAATGGAAAGCCTGGTTAAGTGCGGCGCCTTTGATGCTATCGGAGAACGCGGCCAACTCTTGGCTAATATGGAAGCCTTGTTGGTTTATGCCAGAGAAACCCAGCATCCAAAAAATAACGGCCAAGTCAGCCTCTTCTCCGTTGCGGGCGACAGCACAAAAAATCTTTTGCCGCCGCTAAAACTGCAAGAAGCGCCGCCGGCCGGAAAAAAAGAAAAGTTGGAATGGGAAAAAGAACTTCTCGGGCTTTATGTTTCCGAGCACCCGGCCAAAGAATACGAAAAAGTTATTTCTCAGCGCGCGTTGTTGCCTTCCAAGCTCACACCGGAAATGGTTGGCAAACAAGTGAAAGTTGGCGGCGTTTTGAGCCATATCCACAAGATTATCACTAAGGCTGGCAAACCAATGCTTTTTGTAGGGCTGGAAGATGCCAAAGCGAAACTAGAGATCTTGGTTTTTCCCAGGATGCTGGAACGCACGCCGACTTTCTGGCAAGAAGGCAAAGTGGTTATTGTTTCCGGAAGACTAGATGACAAAGAAGGACATTTCAAATTGCTTTGCGAAGAAACTCAGGAGCTGAACCAAAACCACCTGAATAGTTATAGGTAATATTTTTATTGACACCCTTAAATAAAAAACTTAGAATATTGGTACAACTTATTATAGACAAAGAAGCGGATTAACCAACCGCCGAGTCTACGCAAGCAGCCAGCGTGTCCTTTTGGACAACACAGGCGCAAAGAGTGCCCAGAAATTATGGGAAGATGAGTGGAACCATCCCGAAGCTTACCCTGAGTTTATCGAAGGGTCGAGGGATCTCATCGTCAAATAATTTTTGGGTATTTTTATTTTAACTTTAATTAAACTTATGAAAAAAGAACAGAACGATCTTGATGTTTTGCGCCACTCAACCGCCCATGTTTTAGCCGCGGCGGTTTTAGAAATGTTCCCCGAAACCAAGTTTGCCATCGGGCCGAATATTGAAGACGGGTTTTATTATGATTTTGAATTGCCCCGAACCTTAATTCCAGAGGATTTGCCACTGCTGGAAGAAAAAATGCGCGCTATTATTAAAGCCAACCATCCGTTCGAAAAAAGTTCCGTTAGCACTAAAAAAGCTATTGAGCTTTTTGATAAAGCTAAACAACCCTATAAAGTTGACCTAATAAAAGACCTGGAAAAAGACGAGGCAGCTAAAGAGGTTTCTATTTATAAATCCGGTCCGTTCGTTGATTTATGCCGCGGACCACATCTTGATTCTGCCGGCGAAATCAAAGCCGATGCTTTTAAACTGACAAAAATTGCCGGCGCTTATTGGCGGGGCGACGCTAAAAATAAAATGCTCCAGCGGATCTACGGCGTGGCGTTTGAAAATAAAAAAGATTTAGCCGCTTATTTAACTAAGATCGAGGAAGCCGCTAAGCGTGACCACCGCAAGATCGGCAAAGAAATGGAGCTTTTTATTATCGACCAAACTGTCGGCGCGGGGTTGGTTATGTGGCAACCAAAAGGCGCTTTGCTCTGGCGCATAATGGAAGACTTCTGGCATGCGGAGCATTTAAAGAATGGCTATGAACTTGTGCGCACGCCGCATATCGGTTCGCGCCAGCTTTGGGAAACTTCCGGTCATTGGGGATTTTACGCTGATAGTATGTATCCGGTGCTGGAGGTTGGCCAAAGCTTAAACGATGCCAAGGCCGGCAAAAAAGCTGAATCGAAAGAAGAATACCTCCTTAAGCCGATGAACTGCCCTTTCCATGTTTTAATTTATAATTCCCGTGTTAGAAGTTATCGCGAACTTCCTGTGCGCTGGGCAGAAAGCGCGACGGTTTATCGTTATGAAAAATCGGGAGAGCTATCGGGCTTAACGCGCGTGCGCGGTTTTGCTCAAGACGATGCGCATATCGTTTGCCCCAAGAGCCAAGTCAAAGAAGAATTAAGCCGAGTAGTTGATTTTATTAAACATATGCTCGGAACTTTCGGCTTCAAAGATTACGCTGTTTATTTATCGCTAAGAGACCCGGCTAATAAAGAAAAATATGCCGGCCACGAAGAAGGCTGGAAGTTCACTGAAGAGATCCTGGAAGAAGTGGCTAAAGAAAAAAAGCTTGATTATAAAAAAGAGATCGGCGAAGCGGCTTTCTATGGCCCAAAGCTGGATTTTAAAATAAAAGATTGCCTGGGCCGCGAATGGCAATGTTCAACCTTGCAATTTGATTTTAATTTGCCTGAACGCTTTGATATGACTTTTGCCAATGAAAAGGGTGAGAAGGAACGCCCCTATATGCTGCATCGCGCGCTTTTTGGTTCCTTTGAGCGCTTCATTGGTGTTTTGATCGAACACTATGCCGGCGCTTTTCCTGTGTGGCTGGCCCCAGAACAAGTTTGGCTCCTACCGATCAGCGATAAGCATATTGACTATGCCAACAAAGTTGCCGACCAACTTCGCGCTGCTAATATTCGCGTTGTTGTTCGAAATGAAAGCGAGACTATCGGCAAAAAAATCCGCACAGGCGAGACACAAAAGGTTCCCTATCTTTTAGTTATGGGCGACAAAGAAATTGCCGCTGATTCCGTGGCTGTGCGCCAACGCGGCCAAGGAGACCTGGGCGCAATAAAGATTGATGAGTTTATTAAGAAAATTACAACAGAGATTAAAAATAAATCATAGAGCCCCTACCGCGCATACGAAAAGTTTTGTCATAAAATTGAGGTAAGCGAGGCGTTTAAAATCGCGTGATGTGGTGGGGCCCCGACCGTCAGGTCGGGGCGTTGTGGATAGCGATTTTAGGCGAGCGAACCCAATTTTATCAAAACTTTATCGTCGCGCGAGAACTCTTTTGCTCCTTTTCTGGTTACAGAAAAGGAGTGAGAAATATATTATGTTCAAAAAATCCTGGCCATTTATTCTTTTAGCCCTTCTGTCTTTTGCTCTTCACTTCTCTTTTTTAAGTTATCCGGCCCAGGTAGTTTTTGATGAAGTGCATTTTGGCAAGTTTGTGGCGGCATACTCAACCGGCCAATACTATTTTGATATCCATCCGCCGCTAGGCAAATTAATGATCGCGGGATTTACGAAGCTCACCGGCGTAAGTCCCGTTTTTGATTTTTCCCAGATCGGCCAAGCTATGCCCGCTAAAACTTTATTTGCTCTGCGCTTTATGCCGGCATTTTTTGGCAGCCTTTTTGTTTTGCTGTTTTCATGGCTCGCCTATCTCATCAGCCGCAATAAAACCACAGCGCTGATCGCCGGATTTTTAATTTTGTTAGACAACGCTTTTTTGGGCCAATCAAAGTTTATTTTGGTGGATATTTTTATGTTCTCTTTTCAGGTTTTAACCCTCGCCTTTTTCTTCTTATGGCATCGCCAAAAAAGCTTTAGCGCCAAATGGTTCGCTTTTTTAGGGCTTACCGGCCTGTTTGCCGGGCTGACAGCCTCAGTTAAATGGACGGGGCTAGCAGTGATTGGAATTATCGGCATTGTTTTACTAGCAAAGGTATTCAGCAAAAAACTATCCAGCTACCTAGGGCAGAACGACAATACGGTTAGCATCACAATAAAGATAAAAGAACTTTTTGTCGGTTCTTTCTTTTTACTGATTATCGCCTTTGGTGTTTACCTCGCCCCTTTTTATCTTCACTTTAAACTCCTTCCCAACTCCGGCAGCGGCGATGCTTTTATGAGCCAACCATTCCAGCTGGAACTAAAATACGGGCGAGACAACGTGTATCAGCCGTTATCCTTCTGGCAAAAATTCGTTGAACTAAATAAAACCATGTATTCTGCCAATGCGAGCCTCTCTGCCGAGCATCCTTTTGGCAGCCGCTGGTATTCTTGGCCATTGAACGTTAAACCGGTTTATTATTGGAACCAAGAAGAAATTATCGGACAGGCTGGATGGAAAGCCAAGATATATCTTTCCGGCAACCCTTTGCTTTGGTGGTTAGCGGGTCTTAGCACGATTTTTACTCTCCTGACCTTTTGCCTGCCAAAAGTCCGGCGCCGCCTCAGCCCGATATTTTTTATTTTGCTTTTAGGATTTTTTGCCAACCTCCTGCCGTTCATTTTGATCACCAGAGTTTCTTTTCTTTACCATTATCTGCCTTCTTTGATATATGCCATCTTGATCTTAGCCCTTTGGCTGGCAAGGCTCTGGCCTAAAGACAAAGCTATTCTATCGATTATTATGGCCTTAGTCCTGCTAAGCTTCGTATTGCTTTCTCCCCTTTCTTACGGCTGGCCAATGCCGCCGCGAGTTAATTTATTGGAACTAAAAATCATAAACCTTTTCAATTAGGTTTTTTCGGCTAGAGCGTGTTAAAATTATTTTATGAAAGAAAATAAAAAGTGGTTTTGTAATTTCAACCGCGAACGGCTTTTATTGACCGCCCTGGTGGCTGTCTCTTTTTTTGGTTTTTTACTTTGGTCCATTGAACAAGTCAGCCAGGAAGAAACGATGCTTCTTTCAGCTATTATAGAAACCAATAATCCCACCGAAAATAAAACCATAAAAATTATTTCTCCCAGAGTTAATGAAATTATCAAAAGCCCGGTTAAGGTTTCTGGGCAAGCCATGGTCTTTGGAGCAATAATAGAAACAAGGATTAAGGATACTTCTGGCCTGGTCCTAGCCCAAAAACAAGTCCAGACACGGGGCAGCCAAAATCCTTCTTCTTTTAGCGCCGATATAATTTTCAAGAAGCCAACCAGAACTAGGGGCACAGTGGAAATATTTATTCACTCGCCCAAAGATGGCGCGGAAAGCGACAAACTGATAATTCCGGTCGTTTTTAAGAATTAAACGCCGCCAAGATATTTGCCCATAACAAAGCAGCAGACCTTGAAAAAGGCTCGCTGCTTTGTTAGTATCCAAGCGATATCTGATTTTTATGAAATACTTCATTATCACCTACGGCTGCCAGATGAACCATTCCGACTCTGAAAAAATCGCCACCCAGTTGGAGTTGGCCGGCCACAAATCCGTTAAAACTGCCAGCGCAGCCGATTTAATCGTGATCAATTTTTGTTCCGTTAGGCAAGGCGCGGTGCATCGAGCGCTGGATCAGACTCAAAAGCTTGGCAATAAAAAGATCATTGCCGCCGGCTGCATACTGCCAAGCGACCAGAAAAAATTAACTGCCAAAAATATTTCCATCTGGCACCCGGACGATTATTTTTATCAAGCTCCCCTGCGCCAAAACAAGTTCAGCGCTTTTGTGCCCATCATGACCGGCTGCAATAATTTTTGTTCTTATTGCGCCGTGCCCTTCACTCGCGGGCGCGAAAAATCCCGGCCGGCCGCGGAAATCGTCAACGAGATAAAAAAGCTGCTGAAAAACGGCACTAAAGAAATAATCCTATTGGGGCAAAATGTGAACTCATATCAAGACCAAAAAATTGACTTCCCTTTGCTTCTGCAGACTATTAATAAACTGCCAGACAATTTTTGGCTTTCATTTCTTAGCTCCCACCCCAAAGATATGTCTGACCGGCTGATAAAAACTTTGGCCCAAAGCAAAAAAATTATTCCCTATGTCCACCTCCCCGCCCAAAGCGGCGACAACAAGATATTGCAAGCAATGAAAAGAAATTATACCGTGGGGCATTATAAAACTTTAGTAAAAAAATTGCGCTTAGCCTTTAAAAAATATCGCCCGGCCTGGCCGCCGTTGGCCATTACTACCGATTTTATCGTTGGCTTTCCCAAAGAAACTGATCAACAATTTCAAAACACGCTCAAGCTCATCCAAGCGACAAAGTTTGATATGATATATTTTGCGCGTTATTCTCCCCGCCCCGGCACCGCTGCCGCTAAAATAAAAGATTCTATTCCTGCCAATGAAAAAAGGTGCCGCGCGCAAGCTATAAACTCTCTTTTAAAACAGCAGTCTTTAGCTATCAATAAAAAATACACCAATAAAAATATTGATGTTTTAATAGAAAGAATCTCCGGACAATTTGCTTTCGGCAAAACTTCCACCAATAAAGCCATCCAGCTGCCCAAAGGAAAATTGAGATCCGGACAGGTCATTAAAGCAAAAATAACAAGCGCCAGCCCCTGGTGCTTGAAGGGATTAGAAAAGCCGCGCTAACATATAGTCAGCCGGCCATCTAATAAAAGGTATCCATTGATACCAGAATCAAAACGTTTTGTATTTTCCGCTAAAGAACTATTTCCAACAAAAAAGTGCCAATATTGGCGCCTTTATGCATCTATTTTAACTTTTTATGAAAAATCTGTCAAAGCCATTTTATCCACAAAAACCAATAATTGTTATTGTCGGGCCAACGGCCTCGGGCAAATCCGATCTAGCTGTCTTTTTATCCAAAAAATATAATGGCGAGGTAATTTCGGCCGACTCCAGACAGATCTACAAAGGCATGGATATCGGCACCGGCAAAATCACTAGAAAAGAAATGGCGGGCATTCCTCATTATCTTTTGGATGTGGCCTCCCCCAGCCGCCGCTTCACTGCTGCCCAATATAAAAAATTAGCCCAGCAAGCAATAAAAAATATCCAGCGCAAAAATAAGCTCCCGATAATTTGTGGCGGCACCGGTTTTTATATCCGCGCCTTGATCGATGACCTGCAAATACCCAAAATCAAGCCGGATTTAAAACTTCGCGCTCAGCTTGAAAAAAAGACGACTACCGAGCTTTTTGCCCAACTTAAAAAATTAGATCCGCGCCGCGCCAAAGAAATTGATAGGCACAATCCTCGGCGCTTAGTGCGGGCTTTGGAAATTATTTATAAAACCGGCCAGCCCGTCCCAGAATTAAAATTAGAGCCTCAACCCAACGTCCTTTTTTTAGGCATCAAAAAATCGCGGCCAGAATTGGCGCGGCGCATAAAAAGGCGCCTGCAAAAGCGCTTCAAACAAGGTATGCTGACTGAAGTTAAAAAATTACGCAAACAAGGTCTTTCTTGGCAGCGATTAGATAGTTTTGGCCTTGAATACCGGTGGTTAGCCAGATTTTTACAAAACAAAATCTCCTACACGGAGATGGTTGAGCGCCTGCAAAAAGATATTGAGCATTTTGCTAAGCGCCAAATGGCCTGGTTTGGCAAAGACTCCCGCATCCATTGGATAAAAAATCCTGCGCAAGCCCGAAAAATCACCTCGGATTTTCTAACCAAATCACTTCTCTAGCTCTTTCTTTAAAAGGCTTATCACCATTTGCGGATTAGCTTTGCCCTTAGTTGCCGCCATAATTTTACCGACCAAAAACATCAGCGAGTTTTGTTTGCCTTTTTTATAATCCGCCACGGGTCCGGGATTGGCGCTAATTGCCTCCCGCACCGCCGCATTTAATTCTTCTTCGTCGCTCACCTGCCCCAAGTCTTTTTCTTTTACGATATGGGATGGGTCCGCGCCGGTTTTGAACATTTCCGCCAATACCGCCTGCGCGCCGCTGGAAGAAACTACGCCTTGGGCCGCCAATTTAATGAACTCAGCGAAGTTTTCCGGTGTAATTTTAATGCCACTAAGTTCTATTTCCGATTGATACATTAATTTTTGCAGTTCGGTGATCAAATAATTGCCGGCTAATTTTACGGCTTTGGTCGTATCTATTTTAGGCTGAGCATCTTCGGCCCAATTTTTTATTTCACTAACCACCTTCTCAAAATAATTTCCTAGCTCAAAATTAACGGCAAAAGTTTCCGCATCCGCGGCTGATAAATTATACTCTTCTATGAATCTGGCCCGCCTTTGCGCCGGCAATTCCGGGATTTCTTTTTTTAATTCCTCGCTCAACGCCACCAAGCCTTGAAGCGGCGGCAAGTCGGGCTCGGGAAAATAACGATAGTCGTGCGCTTCTTCTTTTATGCGCTGGCTGAAAGTTGTGCCGCTGGCGTCATCCCAGCCGCGAGTTTCCTGGACTATCTTTTCGCCCGACTCTAGCGCTTCGGCTTGCCGCTTTATTTCATAATCGATCGCTTTTTCCACCACCTTAAAAGAATTGAGGTTTTTTATTTCCACTTTCGTGCCCAATTTCTTAGCGCCTGGCTCGCTAATGGAAATATTCACTTCGCACCGCATCTGGCCTTTTTCCATGTCGGCATCCGAGATCTTCAAATACCTGAATATTAACTGCAATTCCTGGCAAAACTTGCGCGCCTGCGCGCCTGATTTTATATCCGGCTCTGTGACTAATTCCATCAAAGGCAAACCGGCGCGGTTTAAATCCACTAAGGAATATAGTGCGCCTTTAGGATGCACCAATTTACCCGTATCCTCTTCCAAGTGAATGCGGGTTAACCTAACCCGATTTTTTTCGCTGCCCTCGCCAGAGTCCAAATATCCGCCTTCCACCAGAGGCTTATCATATTGGCTAATTTGATAGCCCTTAGGCAAGTCCGGATAAAAATAATTCTTGCGGTCAAACTTAGAATCATCGCCAATCTTCCCGCCTAGCGCCAACCCCGCTTTTAAAACCATATGCACCGCCTCCTCGTTAATAACCGGCAAAGTGCCGGGCTGGCCAGTGCAAACCGGGCAAATATTAACATTAGGCTCTTTTTCTAGGCCCAAGGCATTGGAACAAGAACAAAACATTTTGCTTTTCGTTTTTAGCTCCGCATGGATCTCCAAGCCGATTGTCGGTTCGTATTTCATATTTTAATTTTACTCTTTTTTGGCAGCTAAATAAACATTCTTTAAAAGCAAAGCCACAGTTAAAGGGCCAACTCCGCCGGGCACCGGCGTTAAAAAAGCCGCTTTAGCTTCTACGCTAGCCTTGTCTATATCGCCCGCCACCTTGCCATCGTGATATCGGGTAATGCCGGCGTCCACTAAAACTGCGCCATCTTTTATCATTTCCCCTTTTATCATATTAGGGCAGCCGCAAACCGAAATTATCGCATCAGCCGATTTTATTTCTTTTTCTACGCCAAGCACCATGCAAGTGTTTCTCACCCGATAATTAACTTGCGCTTTAGCAGGCGCCAAAATTGATTTTAAGGTTTGACCAAAAACCTCAGAATTGACTAACGCAAAAATGTTTTTTCCGGCAAAGCCTTTTTTCCAAGCCGCCTGTAAAATAGCCAAAATTACTTGCGGCAAAACAGGCTTTAGAATCGCCTTATTTTTTTCCAACATTTTTTTTGTTTCCGGATGGAATCCATCAACATCTTTTTTAGGATCGATCGCTTTGATAATTCTGTCTGTGTTTAAAGTTGCCGGCAAAGGCAATTGAATAATAATGCCACTAATCTGCGCATCGTTATTAGATTTTATTATATAATCAACGATCTCTTCTTCTTTTGCCTGGGCAGAAAATTGTTGCTCTATTATCTTTATGCCAATTTTAGCCGCTGCTTTTTTCTTCAGGTCCACATATAGCCGAGAAGCTTCATTATCCCCCACCAAAACCACGGATAAAACCGGCGACAATTTTTCTTTTTTAATTGCCGCCGCCAAATCCTTTAATATTTTATCTGCTGCTTTTTTACCGTCGAATATTTTCATGGTTTAATTTAGGCCCGTGCTGCCAAAACGCTTCTCGCCCCGCACGGTGGCAGGCATATTTTCCACTATTTCTATTTCCGGGTTTTCAATTTTCTGTATTAAAAGCTGGGCGATTTTTTGCCCTTTTTTGATGACATAATTTTCTTTTCCCAAGTTCACTAAACCAATAATATATTCTCCCGTATAGTTGCTGTCATAAACTCCGCCAATATTAGTTAAGCAGGATTTATGCGCTAAGCCGCTTTTATCCCAAACCAAGCCCACATACCCTTCGGGTATTTTTATCGCTATGCCGGTTGGGCAGCTGATCTTTTCTCCTGGCGCCAGAGTTGCATCAATTACCGAATATAGGTCCATTCCCGCATCCCCGGGCAAAGCATAAGCTGGCAATTTGGCTTCCGGCTGTAATTTTTTAATTAAGATCTTCATAGATCGGATATTTTTCTGCTAACGCTTTTATTTGTTCTTTAACTTTTTTACTAATTTCCGGATCTTCTGTCTTTTTTATTACTTCAGACACTAAGCTGGCCACTAAAGTTGCTTCCGCTTCCCTTAAACCGCGTGTGGTTATAGCCGGCGAGCCAAGCCTTAAGCCAGAAGGGTTAAAAGGCGGTTTGGCGTCATTAGGAATAGCGTTGCGATTAGTATATATTCCTGCCTCATCTAATTTGTCCTGTATCAATTTAGTGTCATAATCCGACAAGTCCAAAACCATTAAATGGTTATCTGTGCCGCCGCTAATAAGCCTAAAACCTTGGCGCAGGAACTCTTCCGCCATTGCGCGCGCGTTTAAAGCTATTTGATGCTGATAATCTTTAAAAGCCGGCTGCTGCGCCTCTAAAAAGCAAATTGCTTTGGCTGCGATTATATTATCCAGCGGCCCGCCTTGCGTTCCCGGAAAAACCGCTTTATCAACAATCTCCGCTAATTCTTTTTTACATAAAATTAAGCCGCCGCGCGGTCCGCGAAGAGTTTTATGTGTGGTCGTGGTTACAACATCACACCAAGGAAAGGGATGCGGATGCTCGCCAGCAATCACCAATCCCGCAATATGCGCGATATCCGCCATCAGATACGCCCCGACTTTTTTTGCGATTTTGCTAAACCCCTCAAAGTCCAGCTGACGGGAATAAGAAGTCGTGCTGGCAATAATTAATTTCGGCTTAACTTCCAGCGCAATTTTTTCCACTTCCGCCATATCGATTCTCTCGGTTTTGGCGTCAACGCCATAATATGAAAAATTATAAGTTAGGCCGGAAAAGTTAACCGGGCTGCCATGGGTTAAGTGCCCCCCAGCCTTCAAATCAAAGCCTAAAACCTTGTCGCCGGGTTTTAGCAAGGCCAAATAGGCTGCGGCGTTGGCCTGGGAGCCTGAATGCGGCTGCACATTAGCATGCTCAGCGCTAAATAATTGCTCAGCTCGCTCTATAGCTAATTTCTCGATCTTATCAATAAACTCATTGCCGCCATAATATCGTTTGCCCGGATACCCCTCCGAATACTTATTGGACAGCGGAGTGCCCATCGCCAAAAGCGTTTCTTTGGAAGCGTAATTTTCCGACGGAATCAATGATAGCCCATTTTGCTGGCACTTGATTTCTTGTTCAATTAATTTTTGGATCTGTTCGTCCTTCATTTTTTTAAAACTTCTATTATTTTATCCAGCTGCAAAAAAAGATTCTCTCGCGAAGTGTTATTTGTTATTGTCCAATCAGCCATCGCAATCGGTCCGGCCTGCGCTACTAAGCTAGCTATCTGGGAATAATCGCGGCTTTGAGCTTCTTCAGGCGTTAATGGCCTAACCGGGCGCTTAGCCAAACGCGCATAGCGATCGCAGGGAGAGGAATAGATTGCTATTGTTAAAAAATCTTCACCGAATATTTTTTTAAACTCCAAATATTCTCCCCAACTATATAGGCTTTCCACCAATATGTTAGCTGTTTTATCCAGTTCTTTTATTTTTTCAATCCCCCACAAAGCATAGCAGGCTGGCCCATTTTTTTCTCTCAGCTCCTCACGAACCAAACGTTCGTTTTTTTCGTTAATTGGCAAAGCGCGCCTTTGCATTTCTTCAAAGGTTGCATCACCTAAATATATTTTAGGCCAACCAAGTTTTTCTATTAGGTAATTTATCGCTTCGGTCTTGCCGCAGCCCGGCAAACCGACAATTGCCACTATCTTTCTTTTATTCATAAAAGGCCAAATAAAAAAGGCTTCTCGATGTAAGTTTACACCAAGAAGCCCGTAAAAATCAAACTTCTTTTTTGTCTTCTTTATTAAACCCTCCGCTCGGGAAAATAATTCCCTGATTCCCTCACACTGATATCGCGGCCGCAATATCGAGGCCCCTCGGCGCACTTGCCGGTCTGATAACAATGCGGTTGTAAAACTTGAAGGATTGGCGAATCCTTTCCTTTTTCCTTTTCTACGGCTAAACGCATAAAACAGCCTAAATGATAAATCTCCTCCTGAGCGCAAAAGCATTCTCGTTTATTCTGCTCGTGAAAAATTGCGTTAAAACTGCCATTTTTCACGTAGCGGACCATCGCGCCGTAAGGGGCAATAGCCGCAATCAAAGTCGCCGGGCAAGATTCGTGAGTAAATGATGACCAAAAATCCAGGATTCCTCTTGCCCGAGTAAACAATTCTGGTATAAGCATTAAGGCCGGCGGCAAATAAAAATTGCCCGTAAAAACCGGCTGGCTTCGCCGAATTGTTCGATGCCGCTGGTCCTGGCCCATGCAAGCCAAAGATATTTCCACTTCACTCTTTATACCTCCAACATTATTGTCCATCGTTTCCGGTAAAAAATGAAGCAAGTCAATCGGATACATATCTTCGGCTTCGGGAATAACCACGCCATCGACATCATCAATTTGTCTCAAAACAAACCCTGGCTTTTTTTTGACATTAAAGTTCCAAGTAAATATCGGTGACCAAGCTTTGTTTCGACGAGAAAACATATACGACAATTCTGGATATACCGCCAGAACTTGCTTGGCCATCTGCTCTGTCAAATAGATAAGTCCGGGAGACCAGGCCGCTTTATAAAGCGAGGCAAGCGTAATATGGTCAAGGGTAAAATCAAAACCGGTTGGAAAAATCGTTGAGATAAACATCCGCAACTGTTCCTGGGCGATCTTGGGTGCATTTTGTTCAACATACTTGACCGAAGCTAATGGCCGCTCTTCAACGAGAAGATTACCGACGATTTGGGTAGCCACTTCAATATTTTTTTGATAAATGTCAACACCGTTTTTCACAAAGCCCATGACATCCGCCAACAACGGCCCGCTAATCTCCGGCCATAGAGATTTGATATAATTCTGGATCATATCAAAATCAGGATTAACAAACATTTCGGCACAAAAGCGGCCCGAGCGCTGGTCGCTGTTATAGAAAGGATTGTCTAAATGAGCCCCCAGCGTAATATCTGAAACAGCAATTCCCTCAATATCAAAAGTGAAAGAATAATGTTCCAGAGTTGTGTGATGACTAGTTTCGAATAAACGCTTTCTGACATCAATCTGCTCGCCAATAATGGGAGATTTAGCCTGATAACATTTTAACGCCGCGTGGCTGGCCAGCGCTAAAAACTCACTTTCCACCTGCCCGCCGACTAATTTAGTGGCGGCAACCAATTTTACACTAATCATCTTTCACACCTCCTAATATTTTTTTATTTTAAAGAAGCTATCACTTGTTGATGGATCTTTTCTATACCCTGTTCTCCGTCCAGCATAACAAATATTTCTTTAAAACTTTTAGCAATTTTATCATAGTTCTTGGCTACTTTACGCAATTTTTCCAATTTCTCAAAAAATTGCACTCCTTTGCCCCGCGCCGCAATGCGCCGCACGCATTCTTCGGGACGAACCCTGAGATAAAAAACTTTATTTGGACAAACAAAGCTTTTATTCAGCGCCACTAATTGATGCATCGGCACCTCTATTCCGCCAAAAGCCATGGTTGAAAAAGCGTAACGATCGGAAATGACCGTTGTCTCCGCACGCAATGCCGGAATAATTTCCTTCTTCAGATGTTCCCCTCTGTCTTCGCAAAATAATTCTTGCAATTTTAAAGGTTCTATCCGCTTTTTTTCATCCAGCGCCTCTTTTATTTTCCGGCCGGCAACCGTCCAATTAGTCGGCTCTTTGGTCAAAATAACCGCTTTGCCTTGCGCCTTGAAATAATCCCTCAAAAGCGCTGCTTGCGTGCTTTGCCCTGAGCCGTCTAGGCCTTCGAAAACAAAAAAAAGGCCCTTAAAAAGATTTTGTTTCATAAGTCCTCCTTCTTATAAATATTCCTCTATTCAGATGAAAAATCCACTTTAAAATTAACTCTAAAATGAGAAAAAATCAAGGTTTATTGTTTGTCGTATTTTTCCAAAGAATCATCTAATATGAACAGCTTAACACCTGCATTTTTAAAAAGCTTCCGGCTGGCTTCGTCGCTATGATATTTTTTTTGCGCCACAACCCTTTTCACGCCTACCCGAACAATGCGCCGAGCACAATTAATGCAAGGCGTCATCCTGCAATAAAGCGTTGACCCGCGCAGCGCTATGCCATCCATGGCGGCCTGCAAAATCGCGTTCTCTTCCGCGTGAAGCGTGCGCACGCAATGCTGGGACTGATGGCCATTTTCATCTATAACTGTGTTCATCAAATGCCCGGCTTCATCGCAATGCTTATCGCCCGGAGCCGAACCGACATAGCCGGTGGTTAAAATCGTGTTGTGCTCGCTAACAATAACTGCGCTAGCCCGCCCTCGATCGCAAGTTGCCCGCCGGCTTAAAGGTTCCAGCATTCCTAAAAAATACTCATCCCAATTAGGCCGAATATGTTTTGATTGTATTTTTTTTATTTTCATAGCTTTTATAGTTAATCAATTTTAAGCTGTCCAAAAATAAAAAGCAAGGCCTTAAAAACCCTTGCTTTTTATCTGTAAAATTAAAAGTGAGTTGGTTAATTTCAAAACACTCAAGCCGACCTGCCCGCCGATAACCAAAGCTGATTACTGAGAATTGTATTATTTTACACTTTTTATACCTTACAGTATCTTTCCGGCTAATCATTATCGGCTTTGGTAGGCGCGGCAAGCGGGCACGGTGCCCCGCGGTTGCGGGGCGAGCGAGGAGGCTTGGTGAATCAAATTTTTCACGCTGGGGGAAATTTGATGATTTTGAAATTAATTAACGAACGGCGTTTATTCCACTTTAATACCCATGCTGCGCGCGGTGCCTTCGATAATTTTCATCGCCTGCTCAACATCGTTCGCATTCAAATCCGGCATTTTCTTTTCGGCAATTTGCCTGATCTGCTCTTTGGTCACAGTGCCAACCTTATCTTTCAATGGGTTAGCCGCGCCCTTAGCAATGCCGGCTGCTTTGCGCAGCAAATCCGCCGCTGGCGGGGTTTTAAACTTTAATTCGTATGTCCGGTCTTCAAAAATGGTTATTTCTACCGGCACAACATCACCAATGTTTTTCTTGGTGCCTTCATTAAACCGGCTGCAAAACTCCATTAAGTTCATTCCGTGAGGACCCAAAGCTTGGCCAACTTTTTGGCCCGGAGTCGCCTGTCCCGCTGGCAACTGCATTTTTAACATCGTTTTTATTTTTTTTGCCATTGTTTTTTAAAGCCCTGAGGCTGAAGCTATCCTCAAAACCTTCTCTTATTATATTTTTTTAATCTGCAAAAAGTCCAATTCCACCGGCGTTTCCCGCCCGAACATAGAGATCAACACCTTCACCCGGCCGCGCTCTTCATCCACTTCCGCCACTTTGCCATCGGTATCCTTGAACGGCCCATCGACTATTTTAACCGAATCGCCAAAAGCAATATCCATTTTATACTTCGGCTCTTCAACGCCCATCCGCTTTTGCAATTCTTTTATCTCTTCCGGCGAAACCGGCGTCGGAGTCGTGCCTGAACCCACAAAGCCTGTGACCCGGGGGGTATTTCGCACCACATACCAGGAATCGTCCGTCACGATCATTTCCACCAGCACATAGCCTGGGTATATTTTTTCTTCCACTACCCGGCGCTTGCCGGCTTTAATTTTGATCTTCTTTTCGATCGGAACAAGCACATTAAAGATCTTGTCTTCCATGCCCATAGATTCTATGCGCTGTCGCAAATTACGCGCTACTGCCTCTTCGTATCCTGAATAAGTATGCAGAACATACCAATTCCGACCTCTAGAAACTTGCTTTGCCATAAGCTAATAATTACAAATTAAAAGATATCTTTCCTATATTTAAATCAAAAACTTGTTCATGATCAGCTGGAAAAGCCAATCAGCTGCACCTAAAAACAAGGCCACGCCCAAAGAAATGCCAACCACCGCCCAGGTATAGCGGATAGTTTCCTGCTTAGTGGGCCAAGTAACTTTTTTCAGCTCTAGTTTAACTTCGCTCAAAAAAGTGCTGATTTTAGTAAAAATATTCATAATTTTTGTTTTTTAAAACCCCCTCGCGGGGGTCAAATTGATTCTGACCCCAGCATAATCCTTGAAGCGCTAGATGTCAAGGTTGACCACATTCTTAGCGTGTGTCTGAATAAAGCGTTTTCTTGGCGCGACTTCATCGCCCATCAAAACATCAAATATCTTGTCCGCCTCTTTAGCGTCGGCAATATTAACCTGTTTCAAAACGCGCCTGGCCGGATCCATAGTTGTCTCCCAAAGCTGCCCCGGGTTCATTTCGCCAAGACCTTTATAGCGCTGAACGCTAACTCCGCTAACTTTTTCTTCGTCTTCCATTATCTCTCCCTCTTCGTCTTTCGGCGCATCTTTGGCTGTTTTACCCATCTTAGCCGCGGCTTTATCCGCTTTCATTTTTTTAAACTCGGCAATCAATTTATCTCTCTCGGCCTCGTCATACGCATAACGGATATCTTTGCCTTTGGCCACCCTAAACAGCGGTGGCTGGGCAATATAAATATGGCCTGCTTCGATTAGCGGCTGGAAATAACGGAAAAATAAAGTTAAAAGAAGAGTCCGAATATGCGCGCCGTCCACATCAGCATCCGTCATTATAACGATCCGATGATAGCGGAGCTTAGTGATATCAAAGGAATCGGCAATGGCCGTGCCCAAGGCAATGATCAGCGCTTTAACTTCTTTCGATGATAAGGCTTTATCCAGACGAGCTTTTTCCACATTCAAGATCTTGCCGCGCAACGGCAAAATCGCCTGGAATCTCCTGTCGCGGCCCTGCTTAGCCGAACCGCCGGCCGAATCGCCCTCAACAATAAAGATTTCTGATTCTTCTGGTTTGCGGGAAGAACAATCGGCTAATTTTCCCGGCAAGCTTAAACCGTCCAAGATGCCTTTGCGCAAAACCGTGTCTTTAGCTGCTTTAGCCGCCTGCCTGGCCTTGGCCGCCAAAATGCACGAGCCTAATATTTCTTTAGCGTCGTTGGGATTTTTTTCCAAATACTCTTCCAAAACATAAGCCACCGCCGTATCCACGGCCGTGCGAGCTTCGGGATTGCCAAGCTTAGCTTTTGTTTGACCTTCAAATTGTGGTTCGCGTAATTTTACAGAGATGACAGCAGTTAACCCTTCTCGAACATCGTCCCCTGTCAGATTTTCGTCAGAACTTTTTAAAAAATTATTTTTACGGGCATAATCATTTAATCCGCGCGTCAACGCCGTGCGGAAACCGGTTAAATGCATTCCTCCTTCAACCGTATGAATGTTGTTGGCAAAACTCATTTCATAGCCCTGCAAATCTTCGGTATATTGGAATGCCACTTCTACCTGAATGCCTTCTTCTTCCCGATTAGCATAAAAAATATTGCTGTGGCGGGCTTTTTCATCGCTATTTAAAAACTTCACATAAGAAACAATGCCGCCTTCTATAAAAAAGCCATAGGAACGCTCGCCGCTATCCGCTCCTCTGGAATCTTTAGCCACTTTCTTTTTCCCTGCCACCTGGCAAATGCCAAAAAACTCTTCCGGCTTTTTATCAACCTGCCGCAAATCGCGAATAATTATCTTTGTCCCCTTGACCAAATAGGCTTGTTGGCGCAAATGGCTGATTATCGTATCCCAGTTAAAATGAATGTCCTTAAATATTTCCGAATCCGGCTCAAAGTAGATGGTCGTCCCCTGCGCATCGCACTTGCCGATTTTTTTCACATTATATTTCGGCTTGCCTTTGCTGTATTCTTGGACATAAAGATACCCGTCGCGGCAAACTTCCGCGCGCAACCAGATAGACAGCGCATTAACCACCGAAACGCCCACGCCGTGAAGCCCGCCGGATATTTTATATGATTCGCCGCCGAATTTACCGCCGGCGTGCAAAGTGCAAAGCACGGTTTCCAAAGCTGATTTTTTGGTCTGCTTATGGATGTCCACCGGAATACCGCGGCCATTATCTTTAACACGAACTCTATTTTGCGGCAAAAACGATACTTCTATTTCCGTGGCAAAACCGCCCATTGCTTCGTCCAGCGAGTTATCTACGACTTCCCAAACCAAATGGTGCACGCCGTCAATGCCGGTGGAACCGATATACATGCCCGGCCTCTTTCGCACCGGATCCAAACCTTCTAGAACATAAATATCTTTCGCATCATAAGAAGCGCTCGCATTATTTCCATTACCATTTTTGCTGTTATCTTTAGCCATGTTAATTTAGATTATTATTTATTCTTTTTCTTGGTATAAAAACGCTATTTCAATGGCCGCTGTTATGATCAAAAAGATCAAGGCCGTCCACCAATAAAAAACTTGGCAAACTTTCATAATTAAAAAACCCACCAGCAATAGACTAAGCAATGTTCCTTCACGAAACGAAGTTGTCAATAAACTGTCGATTAAAGCGTTGTTCATTCGGCGACGGATAAAAAATCCCAATAGGCCGAAAAAACCGCACAAAGCCAAAAACAAGCTCAAAAAAAGCAAAATTAAAATGCCGGCATTGCCGCCTTCCGGCGAAACAAAAAGTAGGATTGCCGCAAAAGAAACAAAGGCCAGGAAGCTTGCCAACCCCATGCCCCAAAGATAGACTTTATGAGTCATTTTAAGATTGTTTTATACTCTAATTTTACTATATTTTTAACCGGAAAACAAGCCCAAAATTAACCGAAAGTGTGGATAAAAAAACCGCTTAAATAAGCGGTTTTTTTGCTGCGGGTCGTAGGGGATTCCTCTCGCTCCGACTCGAGCCCGGGCGCTGCGCGCACTCGCGCCCTTCTCATCCCCTACGCAAGCAAAACAATTTGCTTACGTACGCCCTTGCTCATTTTATTCGTGCGGGTCGTAGGGGATTCGAACCCCTGATCTTCTCCGTGACAGGGAGACGCGTTAAGCCAGGCTACGCTAACGACCCATATTTAGTTTTGTAGCGGCGACAGGGATCGAACCTGTGACCTTGGGCTTATGAGTCCCACGCTCTACCAACTGAGCTACGCCGCCCTACCTTTTAATTAAAACAATAACGCCTAAATTAAATCCTGTCACTATTTAATGTGTGGCGCTATTAATTTAGTGTTGCGGGGCCCGGAATTGCACCGGGGTCTGGGGCTTATGAGACCCCCGAGATACTTCTTCTCTACCCCGCTTGAAGTTGACCTTGACAGTATAACTAAAAATAATCTCTCTGGCAAGAGAGATTATTTTTAGTTTCTAAAGTTTTATTTCTAAGATAAGTATTCCAACTCCTTCAGCGCATCCTCTATATTCTTTACTGCTTCTTCGGCTTCTTCCTGGGACAAGCACCAATCCGCATTATGAATTATCAGGTCGCGCGTTTTATGAGTCAAACGGATCTTATCCACGCTTTTAACTTCTTGGCTTTCGATTTGCTGTAATCGGTCTTCCATTTCTTGTCCCGGCAACCCCATTCTTTTTAAGATCTCATCCATTAAGCTATCCGCTTCAATGACCGCCAATTTTAAATTAGCCTCGTCTCCCTTTTGCAAGCGAGCTTTTATTTCTTCCCAGCGCTGGTTGGCTCCCTTGCCATAAGCAAACTCACCGGCAAACGCCCTTTCCCTAACCCACCAAGCCGCATCTGACCTTTTCAATAAAATAACCACCAGCCACAGAAAAAACGCCGAAAGCAGCCAGCCGGTAATCTTTAATATCAAAAGGACCGCCCCAAAATCAACCGAGGTCAAATAATTATATATCTGGTCGTAAATATCGAGAAAAAGAGTTATCATTCTAGGCTATTGATATTTAAATATTACAATAATTTCTCGATCATGTCAGCGGCTTGGAATATTAATTCCTCGGAAAAATGCGGGCCAATAATTTGCAAGCCGACCGGCAAATCGTTAACCTCACCGCAAGGCATAACTAAGGCCGGCACGCCAGCCATATTTATCGGCACAGTATAGATATCGGAAAGATACATAGTCACCGGATCTTCTATCTTCTCGCCTATTTTAAACGCTGTTGTCGGCGATACCGGCGTCATGATCAAATCAACTTTAGCAAAGGCTTTTTTGAAATCTTCTGTAATTTTTGTGCGCACTTTCTGCGCCCGCAAATAATAAGCGTCGTAGTAGCCGGAAGACAAAGAATAGGTGCCCAGCATTATGCGCCGCCGCACTTCATCGCCAAATCCATTTTGTCTTGATTTTAAATAAATAGATAATAAATCCCCTTCTTCCTTGGCCGCTGATACGCCATATTTTATGCCATCATATCGGGCTAGATTCGCCGAAACTTCCGAGGCCATCAAAATATAATAACAAGCTAAAGCATACTCGGAGTGAGGCAAGCTAATTTCTTCGATTTTAGCGCCTTGTGCTTCGATTTTGGCAATTGCGCTCCGCACCAATTTTTCTACAGCCGGATCGATGCCTTGGGAAAAATATTCTTTAGGCAACCCGACTCGCAATTCTTTTTTTCCTTTTTTGCCAATATTGATTAATGGAAAATCAGCGCTGGTAGCATCGCGCAGATCTTTTCCTTTGATAACATTAAAAACCGCCTGGCAATCGGCCACGTTTTTAGTTAACGGCCCGATTTGGTCAAGGGAAGAAGCCATCGCCATAACACCGTAGCGGGAAACCGCGCCATAGGTGGGTTTTAACCCCACCACGCCGCAAAACGAAGCCGGCTGGCGAATTGAGCCGCCGGTATCCGAACCTAAGGCATAAACGCATTCATCCGCCGCGACTGCCGCCGCCGAGCCCCCGGAAGAGCCGCCCGGCACGCGCTCCAGGTCCCTAGGATTTTTCGTCACCCCGAAAGCCGAGTTCTCAGTGGAAGAGCCCATGGCAAACTCATCCATATTAGCTTTGCCTAAAAAAATTGCGCCCGCCGATCTTAATTTTCTGATGACTGTGGCATCGTATGGCGCAACATAATTGGCCAATATCTTTGAACCAGCCGTGCATTTCTCTCCTTCAATTAAAATATTATCCTTGATGGCGCAAGGCGCGCCGGCCAATCCTTCCAGCGGCAAGCCATCAGCAATTTTTTCATCAATATCCGCCGCTTGTTTTAAGGCTTCCCTTTCCATCACCGATAAATACGCGTGAATATTTTTATCTTCTTTTTTTATCCGGGCCAAATAAGATTCCGTTATTTCTTTAGCGGAAAAGTTTTTGGCTTTTAAGCCTTCATTAACTCCTTTAATTGTCGTTTTCGTCAGGTCCATTAAAATAAGTTTATTCTAAAATTGTTTTAACTTTTATATGCCCGTCTTTAACCTCCGGCGCGTTAGCCAAAATCTTTGACCTATTCTCTTCGTGGCGCTTTATATTATCGTCCGGGCGCCAAATGCTATGCAACCCCGTTGATTGCGCTGTGGGCCCTACTCCCTCAACATCAACTTCTTTTAATTTATCGATAAAACCCAAAATCGCGCCTAATTCCTTGGCGAACTTTGCTTTTTCTTCTTCGGCTAGGCCGAGCCTAGCTAACTTAGCAATATGGGAAACATCAAACATAAATAATTTTGATTGCTTTATTCTATTTTACCTCTAAAACAACTTTTCCGCACTCTTTACTGCCAAAAAGCTCATAAGCCTTATCAATATCAGATAAAGCAAACTGATGGGTTATGATCTTTTTAATATCGTTCCTTATTTTTTTGCTCTCTAATAATTTCATAAACTCCAGCACTTCTTCGTGGGGATAGCCAAAACAGCCAAAGACAGCTAATTCCCGATACATCAAGCGCAAAGTGTCCAGCGGATATTTTTTCGGATTAATGCTCAGTATAGCCAGCTTCCCTCCCCTCCTCAAAGAATGAAAAGCAGACTCCATTAATTCCAACGACCCGCTAGTCTCAAAAGCGCTATCACAAGTCCGCCTAATGCTTAAAAAATTGCTCGCTTCTATTATTTTAGCGCCAAAGATCTCTTGGGCCAGGCGTTGCCGATAAGCTCCTTTTTCCATAATAAAGATTTCTTTAACTCCGAAGTTTTTTAAAAGATAACCAAGCGTTAAACCGATAGGGCCAGCACCTAAAATTAAAACCCGGTTCATCTTCCCGCCAATCCTTTTTATTGCATGATAAGCAATGCTTATCGTATCACCCAATAACGCCCCCTCTTTAAAGCCTATATCGGGCGGCAAAGTAAAAAGAACGGTTTGCGGCGCCACTAGATATTCCGCATGCGAACCAGGCCGGCTTAAGCCAAAAATCCCTTGTTTATTACACCAATTGCTATGCCCGCCGCGGCAAAACTCACATTGGCCGCAAGCAATATGGGGCGAACCAAAAACCCGGTCTCCCTTTTTAAAGTTTACTACTTTTTTCCCGACCGCTTCGATAATTCCGGTCCACTCATGGCCCAAAACGATTTGGCGTTTGTCGTAAACTTTATCCGCTAGATCACCAGCCATAATGTGCAAATCTGTGCCGCAAAGCGCTGATGCTTTGATTTTCACCAAAACCTCCCCTGCCGCCAATTCCGGCAAGCCCAGATCTCCTAAAGAAAACTTTTTCTTTTTAAAATTAAAAATTGTCGATATCATTCTTCTATTTTAGATAATAATTTTTTGCCGGACTGTCTTCAGGCTGGCTAAAACCCGCGGGTTGCTCAAGGCTAGCTCCGTCAGAAAATTGCGCCTGGCCGTACGAAAGGATGTCTTCTACAAAATTGAAAGAAAAAGAAAAGACTACAAACAGCCAAAAAATAATTCGGCCAAAAATTATAGCCTTCTCTTTTAGTGATTTATTTTTTATTTCCATATTAAATGCCAAAGCGGTTGCTCAGTAAATAAAATGACCAAAGCGGCAAAAACACCGCAAAGTACTATCGCCTGCCACTCTTTAAAGCTCTTTTTATTGATTAACCAAAAGCCCACCAGGGGCATTAATAAGAATATCGGAATTGAAAAACCAGGAATATCAGGGTAAAAAAACGGCACCGCCAAGAAGGCAGCAGCCAGACAAAAACCGCAAGCTAATTTTCCGCCAACTTCGCCAAAAATAACCGGCAGAGTCCAAACTTCTTCTTTTTTGTCTCCTTCCCTGTCTTTAATATGGATAAAGTTCATCCCTAGGGTGAAAAAGACTAGCAAGAACAGAATCGTCCTAGCCGGAAAATCAAAAATAGTTTTATCAGAAAAAAGCAAAAAGCCGCCCAACACCCCCAAGGTTACGCCGCTAGCAATACAAAAAGTCGAAATGAACGGATATTTTTTTAAGCGGAAAGGATAATTAGAATAAATATATGAGATAGCCGAACGGATCAAAATAGTTATAAAAAACGCATAGCCAGCCATCAACGCACAAATATATGAGGCGACCCGAAAGATCAGATTAAGGCTTTTCACCTCGCTGTGGCTAAGCTGGCCAGAGGGCAATGGCCGATAGGCTTTGGATATTCTGTCTCCCCCTTCGTCCGCTAAGTCATTTGAACCGACAGCAAAAAGCCAAGAAAAAAATATTGCCAAACTTGCTATAATGATCAACAAAATATCAAAAAAATTAAATCCGTTAGGCCCGGCTAAATATATCCCGTAATAAAAAGCTCCTAAATACAAAGCCAAGCGCTCCGGCCGAACATTTTTAGCCAGCGCTAAAAGCTTATTTTTGTCATAACGCCAAAACCAAATAGCCGCGAAAATAACTATGAACAAAAAGTATAACGAAAAAAGGATGAAGTTCCAAGAAAAGTCAGGGTTTATTTTAGAAACATTGTGAAATGAAGACGATTCGTTCGGCAATCCCAGCCAAGCCGTTATCAGATAAGGAAAAAACTCTGCGACAAACATAATGGCTCGCGCTATTAATAAAAACAATATAGACCTCCAAATATTTTTTGTTTTTAAAAAGACATAGAACATCGCTCCCAATATAACCAAGCCGACCTCTATTCTCACCCCAAAACTATGGGAAAACAGCGAATTAAAAGCTTCTGCGTTTCCCCAGCCCCAAAATTGGTTAGCAAAACGCAATAAACCATTCGGGGCAAAAAAAATAAAATTATAACAGCCAATCAAAATATCACTTAAACCAGAAAAAGGCAGCTCAGAATATCTCACGGCAATATCTTTGCCTCGGGAAAAAACGAGGTCAAAAACCGGAGCAGCCAAAATCCAAGGCGCCAGCCACAACGAAGCCTTGCTTACTTTTTCAATTCGCTGCCCCGTTAAAAAATGAGAAATCAAAATAAAAGCCCCAAAAATAAACAGATACGAAGCAACCGAGTGCAAAAAGAAAAAAGACCAGCTTTGGGGGCTTAAAAAATTAAAACCGGAAGAAAACGCCTCCAAAAAGTTTCTAATAAAAACAATAAAGATAAAGGTTATGAACCAAGCGCCAAAACCTATTGATTCGTTCTCTGCTTTTTCGATAAAAGAAAGCAACAGAGACCAGGACTTTTTCAATAGCGATAACATCATTATAAAAAATTAATTTATTATCAAAATTATTGTCTTGTTTAGTATAACTATACCGAAAAATAGGTTATTTTTCCATAATAAACCTCTCAGCTGCGCTGGCCAAAGCCGAGCACCTTCCCTTAGGAGATTTAAACCTTGCGTTAAATCGGCTAAATATTTCTTCCAAGCTTGATTCCCTTATATTTCCAACCGGATAAGACCAAAAAGCGCAAGGACAGAGATTGCCAATGGCATCCAAATAAAAATTGCCCAAACCGCCCATACAGCCCACTAATTTATCTTCTAATTCAAAAAAGCTTGAGCACTTTATCTTCCTGCGGCTATGATTAACCTGCTTAGCCAATTCATAAAATCTTTGTTTTTCAGCTGCCGATAAGCCAACAGCATATTCGGCTGAAAAATAAGCGCCGGAAGGCTTAGGCTCTAAAAACTGCAACTCATGGACGCCAAGGCCTTCAAGCAGATCAACAAACTTAAAAAATATTTCTGGCGAGTTTATCATTTTCCGGCTTAAAACAGTTTCAACGATAACGCAAAAGCCAACCTCTAAAGAGTTTTTTATGGCCTCAACGGCATCATTAAAAGCTCCTCGGCGATTTTTACCCCTATCATTTGTTTCTTCGTCGCCAAAATCAAGGCCTATTTTCATCAGCATTAACTTGCTTGCCTCCCTTAACTCTTTTGCTTTTTGCAGAGAAAGACCATACCCGGAAGTGCAAAGGGCAATAAAAAGATCTTTTTTATTTATTTCTGAAATGATTTCTGGCAAATCCGAACGCAAAAGCGGTTCCCCTCCGGTTAAACCAACCTTGGAGATCCCTTTGCTTTTAAAAAACTCCACTGTTTTTATTATCTCTTCGAGGCTAGTCTCCTTGCCCTTAGGCGCGCTTTTATTGGAACAAAACTCGCAATTATTTGGACAATCATTAGTCACACATATTCCTAAATATTCAGGGGTATATTTTTTATTAAAAAAGTTTTCAATCCATTTCAGATAGAAATTAAAGGGCCGGGATAATAAAGGAGGAATAAAGGTTGAAAAAAAATATTGGTCGCCAACCAAGATCGTTTTCTCCTTTAAAGCCAGCTTGAATAGCTTCCATTTAATAACCGGCGACAATCTTAAGACTTCCCAGCGGCAAAGAGTCTTAATTAATATAATAATCTTTTTTAACCAGATTCTAAGGCTTTTCATCTATTTTTTAATTTCTTTATAAATATCCGGCAATTCCGAAAAATCTAATTTGCTTAAAATCTTGCCGGCTTCGTCTTTTAAAATTGGCAGTTGGCCCGCATAAGCTCGGCTGACTTCTTTAGCGCAAAAGATCGAAGTGCAAACTTTCATGGGCTGCTTAAACACCTTCTTGAATCTGGCGTAAATATCTTCCAGTCTTTCCTCTTTTACGTTGCCCAAGAATAACGGCGCCAAAGGGCATGGGGTCATCTCTCCGCCCGTTCCAAGATAAAACTGCGTCAACCCGGCATTACAGCCAAAAAGCTTGGCGCTTTCAAAATAATTCAAAGAGAAAAAACGCAAACCGGAAAAACGCCTATCTTTATTTATTTTTATATGCAACCGGCAAAGTTCCTCCCGATCTTTATCGCTAAAAAGAATATCTTCTCCCGCGTTATAAAGATTGCCTGAGGGTTTGGGCTCATAGACCATAACCTCATTTGCGCCAAGAGACTTAATAAAATCTAAATATTTAACCATTTCCGGCCAACTATAAAGCATCTTTTTCGTCATGACCATCACCGAACAAACATACAGGCCAGCCTCCTTGCCTATTTTTATCGCCTGAACCGCTGTTTTAAAGGCCCCTGAAAATCCTACTGTGCCATCAACCACCTTCTCGTCGTAGTGGTCCAAGCTCACCTGCAAAGACTCTAGACCCGCCTCTTTCAATTTCTCAGCCCGCTCCAGCGTTAGACCATAACCATTGGTATCTAAATGAACAGCGCAATGCTTAGCTCCTTCCCTAACAATCTCTTCCAGGTCCGGGCGCAATAATGGTTCGCCGCCAACAATAAAAATGCCGAATATTCCCTTCGCCTGAAAAAAACTTATTACTTCTTTGATCTTTTCTAGCGATAGATTCTCTTCGGCTTTATTTTTTTTGTTATAACAATAAAAACAATTTCCGGGGCATTGGTTAGTAGCCGAAATTATTAAAGCTTGCGGGTCATAAATACCTTGCTCCATTTTTTTAAAAAGCCTCAGCATCCGATCACTAGCCTCAGAAGGGCAAGCCGGCAAATATGAATTGCTATAAATCTTTCCCCGAAACTTTAAAACTCGCTCATGGCGAGTAATTTTAGCGATCTGCCAGATAGTTTTTGGCGACAGGCGCCAAAAATCCGGGCTCCGCCAAAAATGCAACAGATACAATTGGCTTTTTATAAACTCCAGCATTAAAAGTATAAAATATTTTAGGCTTTTCTTATTTTTTTCTCTCAAGCATAAAGCCTGCCAAATCGCAGAAAAACTTTTTTGCTTCGCTCTCAAAAGCTGGCTGGGCAGCATCCAAATATTTTATGGCTCTCTTAAGCCGCGTTTGTGCATCTTGCCGGCAATAATCAAGGCTGCCAAGCTTCTTAAAAAGGTTAATAACTGCTCCAATTTCTTTAGCCGAAGCTTTTTCTTTGCCCAGAACAGATAAGATCTGCTGGCGCTGGCTGGAGTTAGCTTTTTTCAAAGCATGTATGACCAATAATGTCTTTTTGCCTTTGCGGATATCAGAACCAATACCTCGCCCTTTGCCGCCGTCAGAATCAATATCCAAAATATCGTCCTGCATTTGAAAAACAATTGCCGCTTCTTCAATATAAGCGTCTAGCGCCCGTTTTTGGGATTCGGTCGCATCTCCCAAAATTGCCCCCCAGGCCATAGCTGATTTGAAAAGCTGGCCGGTCTTGCACAAAACCATATTATAATAATCCTGCTCACTGACAATTTCATCCTGCTCAAAATGCAGGTCCATCGCCTGTCCGGTATTGTCAAAAATGGAAACTAATTGATGAAGATTCATGCCAGCCACTTTTTTAGCCTCGGATATATTCGACTCTAAAATCGGGAAGCTGCTGATGGTGTGCAAATATTTACCGTTAATGATTCCAGCAACCGCCCCAAAGCGCGAAGCAAAGTTTTTATACAGCTTATTTTCGGCAATTTTATTGAACTTGTCCTTTTTAAACTGCTGCTCAAATAAAATATGGACCGAGGCTTTTCCGCGCCGCTTATCATCTTCATCATAAATATCGTCGTGAATCAAAGTGTAGTTGTGATAAAGCTCAAAAGCTAAAGCCGGTTCAACAACCTTCTTCTCATCTTTCCCCCCAACCGCCCGATAAGCCATCAGCGTTAAGATCGGTCTTAACCGCTTGCCATCGCCCAGGCAATATTCCCGAAAGATCCGATATTGGTCCAGAATAAAAGAGTTTTTAAAGTTAGGCAGACCTTTTATAGTTTTGCGCAAATAACGGTCCATCTCTTTGTTGATGATCTTCTGGTATTTTTTTATAGTTTTTTCAAAATCCATTGAAGTTTCTTTTCTGCGATAACTTTATTTTATTAATTCCTTGAACTCCTCTTCGCTGATTATTTTTACGCCCAGCTTTTTAGCCTTGTCGTATTTTGACCCCGGCGCTTCGCCGGCAACAACCAAACTTGTCTTAGCAGAAACCGAAGAAGAAACATCTCCTCCATGCTCACGAATAATTTCTTTAGCTTGATCGCGGCTAAAGCTAGCCAATTCTCCCGTCAAAACAAAGGTCATCTCCTTAAAAATCTGTTTTTTCTTAGCTATATTAGGTTTCTCAATCTTAACAGCTTTTAAAAGCCTGGCAAGCAATTTTTTATTTTTAGTTTCGGCAAACCAGCTAACGAGGCTTTGCGCCACAACTGAGCCGATATTGTCGATATTGGCTAAATCCTCCTGTTTCGCTTGGGATAATTTTTCTATGCTGCCAAAATGATTTGCCAAGTCCCGCGCAGTTTCTTCTCCCACATGCAAAACGCCCAGCGCATTAATAAAACGCGCTAAAGGCACCTGCCGGCTTTGGCTTATTGATTCAATAACATTTTTAGCTGACTTATCCGCAAACCTAGCCAGCGGCGTTAGATCCCCTTCTGTTAAATCGTATATATCAGCCGCATCGCGGATCAGCCCTTCCTGCAATAGCTGCTCTATTATTTTTGGGCCCAAACCATCAATATTCATCGCGGGCTTGGAAACAAAATGCGATAAGGCTCGGCGATTAACCGCAAAACAATTTTTATTTGCACAAAAATAACCCGCGCTTTTGGCTTCCTGGCCAGAACCGATCAGCCTTTTTTCAACCGCTCCTCCGCACATCGGGCAGAGCCTGGGCATAAGAAAATCCTTTTCTTGCCCCGTGCGCATTTTGGAAAAAACCCGCAAAATATCCGGGATAACATCCCCGGCCCGCTGCACAACGACTGTATCGCCAATTTTTAACCCCAACCGCTTTATTTCGTCTTCGTTATGAAGCGTGGCGCGCGAAACAATCACCCCGCCCACGCTCACCGGCCTAAGCACCGCTACCGGTGTTAAGATTCCCGTCCTGCCAATTTGCAAAATTATATCTTCAACCACCGTTGTTGCCTCTTCGCCGGAAAACTTATAGGCCTGCATCCAGCGCGGCGCTTTGCCCACGACTCCAAGCTTTGAATGCAGCGCTTTATCATCGATTGCCACCACCACCCCATCGCAGCCAAAAGGCAATTTATCGCGATGTCCCGCCCAATAACTATGGAACTTTATTACCTCCTGGATATCACTGCAAAAATGCGCGTATTTTTTATTGTCATCGGTAAAAGTTGGAAAACCCATTGCCCGCATAACCAAGTGTTCTTGTTCGTGCCTATTAAGCCCCAAATCCGCCATTAAAGCATAAGCATAGAAGCTCAAACGGCGCTGGGCGGTTATTTTAGGGTCCAGCTGCCTTAAAGAGCCAGCCGCGCCGTTGCGGGAATTAGCTAATAAGGCTCGGCCGGCTTTTTTATATTTTTTATTCAGCTCATTAAATACTTTCTGCGTCATTATCGCCTCTCCGCGCACCTCGATCTGGCCGCCGCTAACCGCGGCAATAATATTTTTTACCTGCTGGCTACTTAAACCTATTCCGGCTAATTCCTTTTCTTCCGGACAGCGCAAAAGCAGCGGAATCGATTGGATCGTCCTTAAGTTCTGGGTAATATCTTCCCCGACTTTTCCGTCGCCTCGCGTGGCGCCGCGAAATAATGTGCCGCTTTTGTAGACCAACGACACTGCCAAACCGTCTAATTTTAGTTCGCAAAAATAGTCAAACTTAGCATGCGGCGCGATTTTTTGCACGCGCTCTTCCCAGGCCTTAATTTCTTCTTCGCCAAAAGCGTCGTTCAACGAAAGCATGGGCTCTTCGTGCTGGACTTTCTTAAACTTATCCAGCGGTTCCCCGCCGACCCGCTGAGTCGGCGAATCCGCCGTTACAAGATCTGGCCACTGAAGCTCCAGCTCCTCTAACTCATTCTTTAAGGAATCAAAAGCCGCATCAGAAATATCAAGTTTATCTAAAACATGGTATTGGTAGCGATGGTAATTGATCTCTTTCTTTAAAATATCTATTCGTTTTTTTGCTTCTTCCTTATTCATAGGCTTACCAAGTCAGTTCCATTTGTCTTTTAGTGTTGCCGTAGATCCCCCAAGAAATAATTTTACCGCTGGCTGCGCGAGTCGCTGAAAACTGCGCGCCATTAGTTAAGGCCCCGGTAATTACGCCCCCAACAGTGGCGCATTCGCCGCTCTCCAACCGAGACTGATATAAACACTTTTCCGCGCCGGCATCAGCCGCGTAAAAAGCGGGTATGGAATTGACCAAGTCGTCTACCATTTTCACTTCATACATTATGATGGTGGCTGTTGTAAGAGCGATCAACAAGATAACGTTCATTACGAACATAGCCAATAAAATGGTTGTTGCCCCCCTTTGTTTTGTTTGTCTTGTTAGCTTTATCATCGCTGGTTTTTTATTGGGAATACTCTCTGGAGGAAACGGTGGTTTGCAAATGGATAACAGCCTGCTCTCCTGCTAAAGCCTCTTTATTGGTTATGGTCATAATAATTGTTACCCGAGGCGGCATAAAAAGAGTTCCGCTGCCCTCTTGCACATAAAAAGACCCTGTCATATCCACTTTGCTGGGCGTTAAGCACCCGGTAGAGTCACACTCTTGGTTAAATGAATACCTAACACTTTCCCCTTTGCTGTTGATAATATTGATAGCGGTGAATGGCCCGCCGGCAGGAGTCTCTATTTGGCTCATTCTTAATTCTTTGGATATCGATTCCAAAACAAAGCGGCCAGAATCTAAAATGCCCTGCTGATTAAACACTTTTCTAGTGGCGCTTAAACTTATTAAAAAAATATCAACCACGCTTACCGCCACCACAGAAAAAATAGTCATCGCCACCAAAAGTTCGATTAGAGTGAAACCCGCGCTTTGGCTCTTTCTATTTTTAGGATCCATAGATTTATAATTTAAGCTATCGCCAATTCCATAAACGATCCTCGGCCAGCAAACTGAAGTTTTTGTTTTTCTCTGTCCAAGAGACGGTGCAAACAACCCGGACTTCCACATCAGAGATCTTCGTCAAGGTTATTTTTCTTTTGTAAGCAGCCTTGGTGGCCACTCCCAAGTCATAGCTATAGAGCCCGGTGGCCTCATCGAATTTTAAAGGCTGGTCAGCAAAAGGCCGTAAAGATAAATCGTTATATTGCACTATAAAATCATTAGTGCCGGAAATATTCCCATACCAGGAATCCCAACTAGCCGTGTTGTATGTTAAATCCCTGACGCTTTTTACTAATTCAATTCCCTCTTGGGCTAAATTAGCCGCCACTAAGCGCGAAACGCCAAAAGAGCCGGAAGCCAAAGACTGATTTATCAGCATCATAACCCCAATCAAGCTAACCACAATTAAAAAGACGCCTATCATAACTTCCAATAGCGAAAAACCGCTTTCTTTTTTGTTAATAATGGTTTGCTGGTATTTGGACAGCATAAAAAAATAATCTGCTAAAAATCCACCAAGCCCGAAGAATAAATTGTAATTTGCCGGGAAAAATTGCCGTTTTGCAACACAAAAGCCTGAGAACCGGAATTAGCTCCATTAATATAGGTTATCGGCTCTGGCGGAGTAAAAAAAATACTTGCGCTTGAGGGCGTCAACGTGGTGTCGGCAGGCAAAGTTACTGTCTCTATTTTAACGCTTACCCCTTCTTGATACACTTTGCTTGAGTCTGCGTTATAAAAAAGACAATATTGACTGGAAGATAAAGAATAGAATCCATAGCCGGTAGGGACTGACGCGCTATAAGTCCGGCCCGATAAGGCCATATTTTGCGCTTGCCTAAGAGAAGATATCAATTGCTGGGTGCTGCGCGAAACATCATAGCGTTTCTGCCCCGTCCAATAGCCAGCCATTACCACGCTCGACAAGACAACAATGATGGCCATAACCACCAAAAGCTCAATTATAGTAAACCCGCGATGTTTTTGGCCGAATATTTTCATTAAATATATTATACCATTTTAACTAAATAAAAAAAGCGCCATAAAAACAAAGCTCGGCTTAGAAAACCTCTAAGCCGAGCTTTTAAAACTTCCTGGTCAAAACATTTCCTACTGCGGCGCAGTCTCTTTCCAATCAGGCAAAGGCAAGCGAATAGAAAGAGCCTCTGTTCTTTGTGCCGGATAACCATCACTGTCAGTAATATTTAAAGTTATCTGGGCTAGCCCGCTAGCGGAGAAGGTTACTTGAGGCGCGGCTTGGCCATCGGCTGAAGCCGGAGTGCCACCCGCGAAAGTCCAATGATAATTAGCTAAAGGACAATCTATTTCTGTTCCGTTGTTTCTATAACACTTAACAATGGCACCAAAAACTGCTTCTTCGCCAACTGAAGGATTAGCCGGCGCCCAATAAAGATCGGTGATGGAAGGATATTGGTGCAAAGGAGTGGTAAAAGAGGAGGTAGAAGGAGTTATCCAATCGGAACTAGCGCCGTGATTATCCCATACTTTCAGCCGCCAATAATATTTCTGGTTATAAACTAATTTTCCGGAACCTGTGGCATAAGCCTGAGAAGCCGAAGAGATTTGTCCTGTATCAACAACTGTGCCTGGACCGGAGAACCCAGCATTAGTAGCTATCTGGATTTGATAAGCAGATTGAGTGTCGCCTGCATCCGGGTCAGTGAATGTCCAGGAGAATGTGGCAGCTGGACCGGAAGAGCGATAGTCTGGCTGGGTAGCTAATAAATTAATCGCGCTAGGCGGAATATTGCACGGCTCAATGTTGCAAGCTTGAGTTTGGGTTGCAGAACCAGAACAGCTGGCCCCACCGCAAGGCGCGGGATTGGTGCAAGTTCGAGTGCTTGTTTGTGTGCCGCCACCACAAGAGACAGAGCAACTAGACCAACTAGACCAACTAGACCAGCCGCCAGCAACCGCACAATCGGCCGCGCAAGAAGAACAGGTCTCTGTGCCGTTACAAACCCCATCACCGCAACAAACCGCCGCACCGGTTTTGTATGGCCCGGCGATAGCGTTGCCTAAAGTGCTATACGGAAAAATAACATTTGGACTATTGTCTATATTAAAAAACTTATTAGCGCCAGTCACGACCCCCCCGCCAACAGGCAAGCCCCATTCTCCTGTTATAACATAAGGATAAGTATAATCGCCTAAAGATTTCATTACATAAGCCACATACATATTATCCGGCGCTGTTGCATCAGTAAATGAACAAACCTTGCCCGAGCATAGCTCGCTATATGGCAAAGTTCTTAAAGCCCCAACATCTGAAGCAGTATTATAAGCATTCTCACCGCACGAAGAAACGTTTGAAGCATTACAACTATCAGAGTCCGTCCTGAGCCAGCCATTTCCTACCTGAGTTTTTATATAATAAAACCAACTGTCCAGAGCGCTCTGGCTGCTGCTGCTAGGCAGAGTTAAGCGATAAATAGCTACTTGGCGACTATTGTCAGATGAATAATCTGGCGCCTGCTGAAAACTGCTAGAAACAACAGCGGTCGCATAGCACTTTGAACCAACCCTAATAGATTGGCTAAGAACCCAATAATCGGATACGGCCGAGGCACAATTTGTATCCACATAACGATGAGCACTGTTATCTAAGGCGTCTACAGTATGCACTACACCATTACATTGGCCCCACTCATCATGTTGCGTGCAATCGTTATAAGTATAATACCGATAATAATAATCAGGGCGGGGGTTATAGAAAGTTACTGGTATTTGAAAACTGCAATCAGTGCCAGACATTGACGTCGGGACGATGGTCACACCACCACCAGAAGAAGAGATATCGCAAATCACGCCTGTATAACAAAGAACTGCCGCACCCGGATCAAGCGGAGAAAGAAGAATAGAGACGATATTAACTCCTATTGCCTGCGATACCGCATTAATAACATTTGATAGGCCGCCGGTTAAAATACTAACAACACTGCCCGCTTGCGCAGTTTTGGCCGACAGCAAAGAGAAGGAAATCGCCACTAATAAAATAACTATAAAAACTTTGTTTTTAAATAAGCTCATGGTCAGATTTATTAAAAAATAAATTCAAAACCTCTAACTACATCATACCATAATTGCCTATCTCTTCCTGAATGTTATCCACAGCAAAAGAAAAAGCGCATAACCGTTTCGGTTATGCGCTTATATTCCTTAGTTTATCCAGCTTTTTACCAGCTGAATAGCAACTTGAGAGTTAAGCACTTCGGTGTGCTCTCCCTCAACAACTTTCTGCTCCGTGATCTTCTTGCCGCGAAGGTCTAGGGCAGACTTAAGGTCAACGACTCCGTCATTTCTTTCTTCCCCCATGTAAAACTTCGGGGTCAGATTGTTATAGGCTGCAATAACATACAACGGAGTCTGGCTTGCCTGGTCTCCGGCGTCAAAAAAGAATCTGACGAACGCGGGACCAAATCCGCCATGAGGAGAAGCGATAGTAATAATCTTCTCCACCACGCCGGGGTTGTCTGCATCCATTCTTCGGGCAATTAAACCACCCCAAGAATGAGCAACAATAATGAATCTGCCATCTATCCCTGCCTCCCTGATGCGCTTTAAAAGATCTCTTGCTGCTTCTTCTAAAGACCACATTTTTTCAGGAACAATGGCGATCGCCCCGGGAATATTGTCCTTCAACCCGCCAAGCTGCTCTACATTGCTGCCCACGCCCCCCACGACAACAACCGGAGTATTAGCGAGGGCAACCGATGCTACCAACAAAAAACCTACTACCAACAATGCTGTCTTTTTCATCTTAATGCCCTCCTTTTTGGCTTATTTATTCTATTTTTAAAGGCCTGTGAAACGTCCTTTTTACACCATTTCTTTCTATCTCTATTATACACTAATTAAAATATTTGTCAAGCCTAGAGGCTATTTGCTATAATCAAGCTATGTTGCTACCTTTTCTCTCTTCCCTCCTAGGCATTATAGCTTTCCTGCCGCTAAATTGCTATCCGGCCAGCCTTGTTTTCCTAATTCCGCTTTTTATTTTCTTTTTAAAAGAAAATAAGCTTTGGCGGCTGGTCGCTGGCGCCTTTATTTTTAAAATTGTCTTTGCGCTGGGCGCGGCGTATTTCACTCTGGAACCGATTGCCTGGGCTTCGGAACTTTTAATTATTTTCTTTTTGCCGCTTAATATCTGGCTGGCTAAAAAATTGCTTCACCACCTCTGCCAATCGCAGCCAATCAATTTTTTCAATAAAGAGCTCGCTCTGCTTTTTCTTTTGCCCTTTTTATTCACCCTTTCCGACATCCTGCAGGCCCGATTCTCTTTATTGCCCAGCTACATTATGGCGGCCGGCAATAGTTTGGGCTCCTCCCCTTTCTTGGGGCTGGCGGGCTTAGGCGGAATAACTTTTTTAACTTTTTTTGCCGCGTTAATTAATGCCTTGCTGGCTGCCCTATTTTTAAAATTGCGCTCGCTTTACAAAAATAAAAACAATTCGCCAGCGCCAGAGAAAAAAACGTGCTTTGTTCTTGCTGCCTTGTTGGTTCTAGCGCTGCTAGCCGGCTGGCTAATTTCTTTTTGGCAACTAAACAAAAATACCGACGAATATAACAGCAAAACTAGTATTATTAAAATCGCTGTCTTATCAGCCAAGGAATCTTTATATCCGGCTCAATTCGAAGAGACAAAAAAAGAGCTAACCAAACAACAGATAGACCTCCTGGTCCTGCCGGAAAATATTTTTTACGACCCCGCCAACCCCGCCTACTTTTCCAACAATTACACCGGCTTCATGCAAAACCTGGCCCAAGAAATTGGCGCCAATGTTATCGCTGTTTTTGATACCTTCCAAGAACAAAAAAAATATAATTCGGCGGTTCTATTCAACAAACTAGGCGAGACTATCGGCATCCATAGCAAGTTCCGCATTACTTTTGCCGGCGAATATTGGCCTTTTGGCTCGTGGCAACCGCCGCTATCGGATCTTTTAAAAAAATCCTCGCCAGAGATAAAGAACTTTGCCGTGTTTGACCCTAAGAACGCTTACAGCCGCGGCCAACAAAATAATCTTAATATTGTTTCTCAAAATAAAAGCGTTGTTTTTGCCGCGCCGGTTTGCTTGGAAATCCAATACCCCGACGACTTAAAATATTATCGGCAAACCGGCGCCCAATTTATCGTTAATCCGTCCAGCAACCGCTGGGTAGGGACCGGTTTAAAACACTTTCTCTATTTAACCGGCAACCTAAAAAAAATCGAGGCCGTCTGGCTGGGCTTGCCGGTCATTTCCAGCGGCGTTAAAGACTATGCTGGCCTAACGCTGCCTAACGGCCAAACTTTTTTAAAAGACTCCTTAGAGTCAAACTTAAATTACACGTTGTTTTTTGGGGAAATAAAATATTAATTTAAGCCAAACAAAAAACCTTCCGTTTTGCCGGAAGGTTTTTATATTGCGCTTTTACGCTTTTATTATCCGATAAGGCACAGCGCCCGAGGCCATCAGCCAAGGGTAAAGCCAAAGGGTTTTTGCTAGATAACAAACAAGGGCAAAAACAATAATGATAATTCCCTCTTTGCGCCGATTTTTTTCCGTTAGCAGGGAAATGCCCAAAATTAAGCCGGCCGCCAGGCTAAAAAGAGACGTCGCCAGCGCCACCCAAAACCATTTTTTGCCTAAGGCAAATAACTCATTGGAGAATAATTGTTCTGACATATTTTTAAAATTATCACTAATTAAAACTATCCATTTTAGTATAGCACGCAATTAGCCAGATAACTTGTGGATAATCCTCATTAAAAAATCTTTATTTAAAAGCCAAGCAAAAAATAAAGCCAATCAAAAAAACGCTCTCCGGCAAAATAGACCCCCATCGTTCCAAAAACCAGAAAAGGCCCAAAAGGAATCTGCGATTTCATTGTTTTTTTGCCCAAGAGCATCAGCAAGACTCCGGCCGCTGCGCCAATAAAAAAAGCCAAAAACAAAGCCATAAAAATACCCGGCCAGCCCAATAATAAGCCCATCAAAAAAGCTAACTTTATGTCGCCTATTCCCATTCCCCGGCCGCGGGTAATCAAAACTAAAGACAAGAAAAAGGCTGCTGCGCCAAAAGCGGAAAAAAGATACGGATAGAAACCCGCCAATCCCCCGGTTAATAGCCAACTCTTGCTTATAGCTAACAAAAAGGCTGCGCCGATAGCCGGCCAAAGGACTTTGTCCGGAATGACATAATGGCGTAGGTCATAAACAAAAACGACAACTAAGCTGGCGGCAATATACCAATTGAGCGCTAATTGAAAAATAAAAAGTGAGTTAGGCTCCACAAACTTATAAGCCAAAACAAAAAGAGCGCCGGTAATTATTTCTACCAACGGATATTGGAGAGAGATAGCCTTTTGGCAATAACGGCAGCGGCGGCGCAAAAGAATGAAGCTTAAAAGCGGTATCAGATCAAGCCAACTTAAAACATGGCCGCAATGAGGGCAATGAGAACGGCTTTTTACTATTTCCTCTCCTGTGGCTAAACGGCAAATAACTACGTTTAAAAAACTGCCGATAGTCAAACCAAAAATAAAAATTAAAACTTCCGCCATATATTTTGTTAGCGCTATTTGCTTTATTTTATCATTTTTCTAAAACAAAAACCATTAGCTTTGAGCTGATGGTTTTTGTTTTTTCCAAATTTAGAAAAGTCAAATTAAGGAGTCACGTCATAAACCGGGTCTGTGCCAGCAAAGCCACTAGTAGCGCAATCGGCCGCAGCCGCATCCGCATCACTGTTTAAAGCAGTGTTAGGCAAAGCTTCTAGTCCCGCTACCTTAGTTCCTAAATGATATCCTTTAGTGGCAGACACGCAATATTGGTATGAGTTTGTTCCGTCCGGATCCAATGGCACCGCGCTAAGATAGGTTGGAGTCAAGGTGCTTAAAGCAGCCGGATAAGAGCCAGAGGCGTCATAATACATCTGCAAAGCCAGCTGCACTTGGCGAATATCAGAAATACGCCGCGCGTCGCGAGCTTTAGCCCGAGCGGTATTCAGCGAAACCATCACAATAGTCGCTAAAATACCGATGATAGAAATAACTACCAAAAGTTCGATCAAAGTAAAACCCTTCGTTAAGTAAGATTTTTTTTGTTCTTTCATTTTTTTCACCTCCCTTCCATGCCGCGCTAAAGCGCGTATTTATATACTATTAGCTACGCCATAAATTGGCATCAAAATTGCCGATACCAGAATAGCTACGCCGCCGCCGATCATTAAAATAAGTATCGGCTCTATCAATTGCGACATAGTTGCCGCGGTATTATCTACTTCTTTATTATAAAACTGTCCGAGTTTTTTTAAAATAGTGTCCAAAGACCCCGTTTGCTCGCCCGTAGCGATCATTTGTGTTACCAAAGCCGGAATCTCTTTGTGTTTGGCAAAAGAGCTGGAAAGAGTATTGCCAACCCTGACCTCTTCTTTAGCTTCTGATACTATTTTTTGATAAACAACATTCCCCACCACTTCGCTGGTTACTTGCAGGGCTTGCAAAATGGAAAGTCCGCCCTGGATCAAAGTGCTCAGATTATCAGCAATGCGCGTGATGTAAATCTTTTGAAAAACTTTTTTGCCAAAAACGGGCAGATGGATCTTTAAAGTATCCCATCTTTCCCGCGCGACAGGCGAAGTCCTGATAGCATGGACAATATAATAAGCGCCCGCTGCTAGCGCCATTCCCAATAACCACCACCAATCTATTAAAAAATTAGAGAGAGCAATAAGCGCTTTGGTAGTAAACGGCAATTCCTGCCCGGATTCTTTCAAAAAGCTGGTTAATTTAGGAACCACCATGATCATCATCAAAACCACGATCAAAACGAAAGCGCCTAAAATAAAGATTGGATAAGTTAAGGCCCCGCGAATCTTGGAGTTTAGATCGTATTGTTTTTCCAAATAATCAGCTAAGTAATTTAATGATGCTTCTAGCCCCCCTGAGGCCTCGCCGGCTTTTATCATATTAACAAAAAAATCAGAAAAAACTTTCGGATGCTTGGCTAAAGCCTTTGAAAATACTGTGCCACCCTCAACATCACCGGCTACTTCAAAAATGATCTCCCTGAAATATTCGTTTTCCGTTTGGTTGGAAAGCGATTGCAAAGAAGAAAGAAGCGGCACCTGCGCTGAAACCAAAGTCGCCAGCTGCCTGGAGAAGTTGGTGAGGTCTTTCATTTTTACCCGCTGGAATATCTTTAATTTAGCCGAAAAAATAGACCCGCTTCGTCCGCTTTTTAGGTCCAGCAACACCAAGCCCCGCCCTTGCAACGTTTCAATGGCGCTATTGCGGCTAGATGCTTCCACGGCTCCGGTTTGCATCTCCCCTTGTTTTGTTCGAGCAATATAATTAAACTCCATAATTCATTTTTTACCTCTGCAAAATCATTTTTAATTCGTGGGCGTTGTTAGAATATGTTTGGGCATTTTCAAGGCTAATCATACCGCGATTTACCAAATCTACCAAGGACCGATTTAATGAGATCATGCCTTCTTCGGCGCTCGTTTCTATCACCATATCAATTTGGTGCGTTTTGCCTTCACGGATCAGATTGCGAACTGCGGAATTAGCGATCAAAAGCTCTACCGCGTTGATCATTCCGCCTTTTACCGACGGAATTAAGCGGCGGGAAAGAATGCCCAGCAGCGTAGCAGAAAGCTGCATACGGATCTGCGTTTGCTGATGTGGCGGAAAGCTGTCAATAATGCGGTCAACGGTTTGGGCGGCGGTATTGGTATGCAAAGTAGAAAAGATCAAGTGCCCTGTCTCGGCCGCGGTCATAGCGGTGGAAATAGTTTCAGAATCCCGCATCTCCCCGATCATCGCCACATCCGCATCTTGGCGGAACATTGCCCGAAGCCCCTGCTGAAAATCGGCCACATCCACGCTCACTTCGCGCTGGTCAATAATGCATTTATCCTGCGGGAAAATATATTCTATTGGGTCCTCAATAGTTATCATGTGGTCTTGGCGGGTATGGTTTATTTCGTCCACCATCGCGGCTAACGCCGTTGATTTGCCGTGCCCCGACGGCCCCACCACCAAGAAAAATCCTTGAGTAGCCTGGGTAAATTGGTGCAAAATATGCGGTAAGCTTAATTCTTCGATCGTGCGTATCTTAGCGGGTATAAACCGCATCGCCGCCGCGATATTATTGCTTTCCTGATAAATGTTAACCCGGAATCTGGCCTTATCTTTATACGCCATCGAAAGATCGACATCTTTGTTAAGCAAAAACTTTTCTTCTTGCTCTTTATTAAGCAAGCTCATAATCAGGCTCCTGGCGCGCTCGGGCGAAAGCGTTTCCCGGTCAGCCAGCATTGTTAGGCTTCCATCAACTCTAAGGATAGGCGGCCGGCCAACCGAAAGGTGCAAATCGGTAGCATCACGTTTTATAACCTCTTCTAAAAGATCTTCTATGTCTTTTTTATAATCATCTGGCATAAATATTTTTTATAATTTTATAATAAAGGATTTAGCTATGGCGTTATTACGTTATTGCAATCCTGGGTATAACCGTGCAAGAAATCCGTTTCTAAACAAAAAGTTATTGTATAAGTTGAATCGTCCGCCGAAGATTTATAAGTATAAACATACTCTCCGGTATTCGTGGGATCCGTAACCGGCCCAGATAAAAGTTTTTCGTTTATTAAGGCTTGGGATAGGGTGTCTGTTCCTGTTATGACTGCCCCATCGGGCTCAGAAGGATAGGCAATATTTTGGACTTGATACAAAGCCAAGGCATCTCTAAAGGCTTTCATATCTGTCACTCGCCTGTCGTCCCGGCTTCGCGCCCTAACATTATTCATGGAAACCATGGTTATCGAAGCTAAAACTCCGATAATGGAAATGACCACTAAAAGCTCTATTAAAGTAAATCCGGTCTGTTTTCTTTGAAACATAATAAAATTATTAATCTCCTAATTTAATCAAAACTTAGATCGCTTCTTCTATATCAACTGCCCCCATTAATTCTTCGAAAGAAATAAAGCCTCGCAAAGTTTTAATTATCCCGTCCTGCTTCATAGTTATCATCCCTTGGCGCTCAGCTTCTTCCACTATTTTCCCCTCTGTCGCCCCTTCAACCACGATCCTTTCCAATTGCGGCGTCATGGCTAAAGCTTCAAAAATAGCAATGCGCCCCTTGGTGCCTTTTTGCGCGCAGAACTTACAACCGGGTGCTTGCCAGATCTTTATATTATCCATATCGATATCCTTGATCCTTTCTTTAACTTTTGCCGGAAAATTATTAACTTCGCGGAGAAGCAATTCTTTTATTTTTGGCGCCGGTTCTATGGCTTTTTTGCAATCAGAGCACAAACGCCGCACCAATCTTTGGGACATTGCCAGGACCAAAGAAGACGGAATCAAAAAGCTTTGCACGCCCATATCAATAAGCCTGGGAATCACGCCAATAGCGTTATTAGTGTGGATGGTTGAAAGCACGATATGGCCTGTTAACGCCGCGTGGGTGGCAAGCTCAGCGGTTTCCGAGTCCCGGATTTCGCCTACCATGATAATATCCGGGTCTTGGCGCAAAATAGACCGCAGACCAGAAGCAAACGTATAACCAATTTCCGGCTTGATCTGGGATTGGCTCACGCCATCAATAAAATATTCTATCGGGTCTTCCAAGGAAACAACGTTAACTTCTTCTTGGTTCAAAGTTTTTAAAATCGCATAAAGAGTGGTTGTTTTGCCGGAACCCGTGGGGCCGGAAAGCAGGATCATGCCAAAGGGCTTAGCCATCGCCTCTTCAACCACCTGCCGATTGCCGCCTTCCAATCCCAATGACTCAAAGCTTTTTACTCCTTGGCTGGAGTCAAGCAACCGCAAAACCACCTTCTCGCCAAAAGAAGTGGGGAAAGTAGAAACACGAAAATCAATTTTCTGATTATCGATGACCGAATGGAACCGGCCGTCTTGCGGCACGCGAGTTTCGTCGATCTTCAAAGAAGAAAGTATTTTTATTCTAGAAGCTACTGCCGGCTGGATCGCCCGAGGCAACAACAAGCTTGTGTATAAGACTCCGTCCACCCGAAAGCGGATCTTCAACCGGTCCTCGCCCGGTTCAATATGAATATCGCTAGCTCGGCCTTCATTAGCATGGCGCAAAATTACCGCCACTATCTTAGTGATCGGCGCCTCGGCCATTACCCGCTCTAACGCCGCCTCAGCTTTGGATTTTTTATCTTTGTTTTCCGGCTCGTCCTTAACAGAAAGTTCTTTTTCCAATTCCGACAAAGCCGTATCAACTTCTTCTTTTAGAGTGCGATATTGCTTAAGGACGTTCTTAAAATCAGTATCCGTAATTAAAAAAATGCTGGGGGTGAAATGCCTATTTTGAGCAATAAAACTGACTGCTTCTTGGGACTTTAAATCATCGGGATTGAGCATCCCGATTTCCAAAACCTTCCCCTTCCTTTCCATTGGCACTAATTGATAAAAAGCGGCCGCTTCTTCGGTCACTTCTCTTAAAACTTGCGGCGAAATCAATTTTCCCGCCAGATCCGCCAACGGAACGCCCAATTTTTTAGCGCGCTCTTGGGCTAATTTTATTTCATCGGAAACGTTAGGCACAAAAAAAGAATTATGAATTACGAATTATGAATTACAGCCTTAATCCATAGTTCATAATTCATTCTTCACGATTCATTCTTTATAGTTTTTTGGTCCCCTAGAAGGCCTCGAAGGGATTAACCCGGCCCTTTTCCCCTATCGCTATCGGCAATTTATCGCTAGCAACCAAAGATTGGAACTTTTTATCAGAGAAGATCACGCTGCCCAAAGAAATAGTTTTTAGCGATTCCAGCATTTTGTTGGTTGAATCGATCTGCTGCTGCTCTGCCAAAGAAAGAGTATTTTCATTTGTTGAGGAAACGCCTGTTGTCAGCTGCCCTCCGCTGCCAAAGCCAAAATAAAGCACCGCGGCAGCAGCTAAAGCCACAAAACCCAAAAGATAAAGCATCTTCCGGCTTTTTTGCCTTTCCGGCGTATCAATAATAATATTTTTTCCTGCGTCCCCGGGAATAATTGCCATAATTTTTATTATCTATAATAAGCGTTCAAAGAGATCTTAAAGTTTTGCGCAATATAACCTCCTACTTCTTGTTCCCCGAAATTAATCGCAGTTACGTCCATAATCCTTAAGTTCTCTTCAATTGATTTTAAAAATGAGATTAAAGATCCTTGACTACCGCTCAAGCTTATATCGACGATCAAAGTTTTGGCTCCTGTCGCAACTGCTTGTTTATTTTTTTTGTCATCAGGAGAACTAAAGGCCACATCGCCAAAAACCAAACCGCTCCGGGAAGATAGGTCTTCCAATTGAACTAAGAGCCCCGGCAAGTCTTCCCCCTGGGTGATAGCTTGAGCCACTTTTTCCGCCTCGCTCGATAAGTTCTCGTATTTTATTTCCAATTCCGATAATTTCTTGCTTAACTTTTGAGTGCTGGCTAATTTTTCCCGCCAATCAGCCGCATCCTGCCGCAACAAAGAGACCTCGTTAAAGGCTGGCAAAAAATATTGCCAAACAACAAATACAATTATGGCTACAAAAACGATTAAAAGGATGGCTTGCCTGTTCATAATATATAAGTTTTATTTTTGCAAAATCCTCGGATCAAAATTAAAAGCCACCAAAAAAGTGACTCCGCCGGTTTTATCCAAAGAAATACTGCTTACTCTCACATTAGAAAAGCCGTCATTTTCTAATGCCAGCAACTGCCTAGCCAGCGTGGCATAGTCAGAAGAGAACCCCCGCAGAGAAATCTCGCTATTTTTTACGGATAGGTCAAAAGTTTCCCACTGAACGCGAGGCAAAGTTGTGGCCGCCAACCGGTCAAAAACTACCGAAGAATAAATATGGTTTTTTAAAAGCGCTTGCATCAAGATCGCGCCTTTATCAAAATCAACTATTTTCTGCGCCAAAACTTTGTCTTCGGCGCTAAAAACTTCTGACTGCTGTTTCTTTAGGTCGCTAATTTGATTATTAAGAGACTTCGCATAAAAATACAGCCCGCCCCACAACAAAAGGACCAGCACCAAAGCGACTCCGCTTATTACCACTCCCAATCTTAAAAGAGTTTCTTTGGCCCGGGAAAAAACGACCGAACCGCCACCGCTAAAAGAAAACTTATTTTTTAAGTTCTTAAAAAAATCCATTACGCTAACCGGCCTTTTCCCCGGCTCGGAAGATAGAATGTTGTTCTTTTTATAATCTTTAGGAAATAGATCCACAAGAGAAGAATTATAAATTGTTATTTACGAGTTGCCCGGCAGCTCATAAATCCCAATCCATTATTCATGCTTATTATTTGCCTTTTATTTTTTATTAATCTTCGGTTCTCATGGCCAAGCCCGTAGCAATAGAAAATTGCGGCCCCAGCTCTTTCAAAAAAACAGCCACTTTCTGGTCATATCCTACTCTAGCAAAAGGATCGCCTACTTTTACCGGCATTTTCAATTTAGAGCTTAAAAAATCTACCAGTTCTTTTTCGTTGGCTCGCCCGCCAGCCAATAAACACTGCCCTATTTTTTTATTATAACGCATCTGGAAAATGTTAACAATCCTATCTATTTCCATTAAGATAATTTCTTTGTTTGTAGACTCTAAATTATGGCTCAATTTGATAAATCCTTGGTCCAGAACAATAATATCGGTTCCTTTGCGGCCAAGATCTATCACCATAAAAGTATTTTTATCATTGCCGATCAACGAACGCGCTAAACTGAATGATTCTTGTTCCAGCGCGTCCACCTTTAATCCCGCCTGGCTCACTAGGTTAGTGACCCTGTTTATCACTTCTTTGGGCACAGCCAAAAGCAATATTTGAACAGAGGGGCCGCTGGCTGGAGAACCTGCCTCGGCTGAAACACCGCCTTGAATAGAATCGGCTGCGCTCTTACTAGCGCCGCCATCGCTTCCGGAAATTACCGTCCAATCAAGCACTACCTCTTCTAAAGGAAGGGGCACATATTTTTGCGCTTCAAAAGAAACCGCTGCCGCCAATTCATTAGCCGGCATTACCGGCAAAGAGATAACTGTAGAAAAGGTTTTCTCTACCGGCAAAGAAACTACTGCGTGCCGGCCGTCCAGCTTAGCCTCCACGATCAAGGCCCTCAAAAGCTTTATAATTTCATCATCCTTTAAATCGATCACGCTAAAAACCGCCCCGGTTTTTACTTGTGCCAAAGCATAGTTAACCAAATAAGCCCGCTCGCCTTTCCGTCCCAGCTCGACTATTTTTATAGACGCGCTGCCCAAATCAATTCCCAGCTGCGTGCTTGATTTTGCTCCAAAAAGCCAATCTAGCATATGAATTAAAGTTCTATCTATATTCAAATAATAACACAAAAACAACTATTTTATTATCCACAGACAAAGTAGCCGGTTTAAATATACCCTTATTATTTTTCTCTTATCGGCTTTAGTTCTTGGTCGCCGTAATGTTTAAGGTAATTCTTCCAAATACCCTCGCATTGCAAGGACAGGCGGCACTTCAAGCAACGCTCAGGTTTGGCCCGTCCAACCTGAGGCCGAGAGCTTTCTACGTCCAAATTGATAAAATCCGGAGCCAAGTGCTCGGTTCTAAATTTTTTTACCTCCTGCAACTCGCTTATCTGGTCCAGATAATCAACAAAATAGCAAAGCGGCACATAACGGATATGCCAATGAGGAGCTTTTCCCTTTTGGCCAATAGCCAAGCACTGGCGGATAAACGGCGCAGCTACCGAGATTTTTGGAACAAACTCATCAAAATTATCGTAAGCAGCGCCTTCGTTGCAATCAATAAAAATAAACTCTGAATTGCGAATGCCAAGTCCCCAGATCAATTTCCCTATTTTTGGCAGGCTTTTATAATTATATTTAACAATGGTGGTATTGGAGCCAATAGCTTCCAACCCCAAAAGATTTTTCATATTGGCCAGCCCCGCCATTAACTGATCAAAGCTTCCCTCAGACTGTGTTAAAAAATCATGGACTTTAGCGTTATGGCCATGGACAGAAAAGACAATATTGGTCAAACCAGCCGCCACAACTTTTTTAGCGTAATCAAGGTAAGAGAGCATCCGCCCATTAGTCGCTATCATTATAGTTTTAAATCCTAACTTTTTTGCCTCTTTTAACAGATCGATAAAATCTGGCCGAATGGTCATCTCTCCGCCGATAAACTCCAAATAAGTCGTCCCCCGCTTTTTGGCACCAGCCATCTCATCTAAGATCTGCTTGGTTGTCTTGTTCAATAATTCGCGCTTATTGGAATCGATGCAAAACTGGCAATTATTATTGCAAGCATAGCCAACAATTATAACGGTTTTTTTAATTTTTATTGGCTGATCATTTTTCATTTTATTGGCTGAGCTTTATAAGTAAATTGAATATCGGCTGGCCAAGGAAACAGGTGCTTATCGCCCCAGCAAATATCCAAACAGCAAAAGGGCAAACGCGGCAAACTCCTAACTCTTTTAAATTAACCTGGGCTGCCTTTTCTTTTATTTCATCAACCTGCTCCTGGCTTAAACCGCTGATGCTAAAATTATTTTCTCTCTCAAGCTTAAGCTGGCCTAAAGAAGAAACATCCACCAACATCCCAGGCAATAATTCGGATATTTTGATATTCCGAACTTGGGTTCTTTTAATATAAACCTCTATCAACCACTGGAAAGACAGCAAGATAACCATAAAAACAACTGTTATTTTAAGAGACGAATAGAATATCGGCAAAAAAGCTGCTCCTTGGGAATAAATGCCATAAATAAAAACTAAAATAAAAATAGCCAAAAGAGCGCGGAAAATCGGCTTCCGGCTAAAAAACTTGCTCCAACTTTTATAAAAAATGATCAAACCGGCAAACAAAAAAGCTTGCAGCAACATCGCATCAATATTTAAATATTTGCTGGCCGGCGGCTGCAAAAAAACAAAAAATAAAATTATCGCTAAAGGAACCATCAGCATTTTGAGGCCTTCTAGCCAAAACTTTTTATCTTTTATTTTTAACCACAAGCCGCCAAAAACTTTTTGGCTTTTTTGGCGCGCCAAAAAAATTATCCCCTGCCCAGAAGCGATCTGCTGCCAAAGACTTTTAGCAAAAAAATAAATTGCGTTAAAAAATAAAAATAATAGAAAAACCGAAAAAATATTCACCAATAGGACTAAAGACGGAAAAACCGGAAAATAGGCCGCTTCGTAGAATGTCAAAGGCAACAAAAACGCGTTAACAATAAAAAGCTTGGCATCACCCGCCGCCCAAGCGCTAAACTTCCACATCAAAAAAGCGACCACCGCCGAAACTAAAAGGTTCAACATAGTTTCGGCGATAAAAGACAGGTTAAGAGTATAAACAACAACTGGAACGCTATCGGGCAAATGAAGAATATTATAATGAAAAAACAAGGAAGCCGGCCGGGCAATGAACCGCCAAATAAAAAAAAGGCTGAAAATGATCAAGCCCCAAACAACACCTAAGACTATCCATTTGTTCCTGATCTTACCAGACCTTATGTCTTCAAAACTGGCTATGCCATCGATCAGGAACAAGATCGGCAAAAAAATAATACTAAGAATTATGTTGGACATTAAAATAGTCTAAAATTGCGCGCGCCCAAGACACTAGTCGCAAAGCGGAGAGATTTGGAAGTTGCTATTGCCCCAACCCCACCAACCAGCTGCTTGGCCAAGCGCATCCCAGACCGTCACGCCGGCATAATATTTTTCTCCAGCCACCAGACTCTCGCTCTTTATTTCATAGCGAGTTTCAGCAGATTCTATTTTGTCCGTAGAAAAAACTACATCGGAAAAAGAGTTATTGAAATAAGCCGCCCGGCTGACTTCGATCTTAAAAGATTTTTGTTCCTCTGCGCAGTTTTCCCAAGAAAAACTCAATTTAGCTTCTTTTGAAGCCTGGCAATCCGGCTGCTGGACTTTCAAAACGCACCCTTGCTGGCCATCCTGGCCTAAGGATTGTTCAGGGCCCATAGACTGGTCAGACTTAAAGAAAAAATAATAGACCAAAAAAGCCGTGATAGAAATGACCACTAGCATAATAACAAATAATTTTAGATAAAAATTGTTCATAAAAATATTAAAAAAATTAATTTATTTATAGTTTTAATTACTTAATAATTTTTAAAATAGGTTGGTAACTGTTGCCGGAAAGAACTATCTTTTTTTTATCGATCTTTTTAATGGCAGCAAAGCCTTTTTTCCCTACATGCTTTGAATACCCTTTGTGGATGCCTACGCAATGTTCTTTCAGCTGGCACCCATGGCAAGACGGGAGGAACTCAACCTCTTTATCCGGCAAAGTTTTCCATACAAAAGGCCAGAAAGCTTGATCAATAATGCAAAGCGGAAAATGATAAAACCTTATTTCTTTAAAGCCTTCCAATAAACTGGCCGTCTGGCTGATAAAAGGCGCAACTTCTTGATAATTAATTTTTATCTGGTCAATATTTTTAATCGCTTGCGCTTCTAACTCGTGAAAAATGACAATGACCCGGTCCGCCTCCGCAAATTTTTTCTGGATCAAACTTAAAGTTTTATAAATGCCCTGATAAGTCAGTCTATTCAAAACCGTCCTGACGCCAACAATCTGCCCAACTCTTTTATATTTTAACAGATTCTCAAAACCGTTCAAGGTCTGCTCAAAACTGCCCCGGGCTTGCGTGACAGCATCATGCGTCTGATTGTTCGCCCCACAGAAAGAAACATCTGTTTCCAAATTGTCGCTAATCGCCAAAAACTTCTTGGCAAAATCGTTATAAGCAAATCGCCGGCCATTGGTTAAAAGCTTGATCCTCTGCTCGGGAAAATTATCTTTTAAATATTGCACTATATCTAAAAATCGCGGATGGAGAGTCGGTTCGCCGCCAGTCAAATATAAAGAATTAGCCTGAAGGATTTTTTTCCTGTCTTTTTCTATCCGCTTAATAAGCGAGTCGTAATCGTAGGCAAAGCTTCCATCCCAAGCTGGCCAAGGCCGATCGGGATTTGTGCACATCAAGCAGGAGTTATTGCAAAGGTCCCAAACACAAATATCAAAGCTCATAATAAGAGAGTTAAAGTTTAAACTCTTTGGCGCCGTAAAGATTCAGATAATAAGGATGAATGCCAACGCATTGGCGAGTATGCGGGCATCGCCGGCAAAGAGCTATCCTAACTTTTTGCGGGCTTTCTTCCAAGCACGGAAAAGATAAATGGCGATATTTTTTTGGAAAGACGCATGGCGGATATTCAACAAATAAGAATCTGGCTGATTGACCATATTTTTTTGCTATGGCCACCAAAAACGGCGCCACCGCGCTCATTTTAGCCACAATTTTTTTTGAACTTTTTATTTCCTCATTAAAAGGCAAGATGTGCCCAATATTGATCTCCTTGGCCCCCAACTTAATATAAAAATCAGCCATCGCCAATAATTGCTTGTAATTTTTTGCGGTGACCATCAAATTTATCACCACACTCACCGCTTTGTTTGGCAAAGCAAGAACATTTTTGATTCCTCGCACTGTTTGGTTAAAGCTTCCTTGGCTTTGCGTGTGCCAATCATGGAGCTTAGCGTTGTGCCCCGCGACCGTAATAACGAACTGATTTAATCCGTTCTCTACTAATTTAACCGCTAGATTGCCGTAAGCTAGCATCCGGCCGTTAGTCGTTATCCCAATTTGCTTAAAGCCGTTCTCTTTCGCCCAAGAAACCAACTCCGGCAGATCTTTTCTTAGGGTTGGTTCCTGCCCCATAATATTAATAAAATCATATTTCTCCCTGATAATTTTTATTTCTTTTTTTAAGCTGGCTGTTTCTTTATTAAAAAACTTCTGGTCTTTTTCAAAACAAAAAATGCAATTGTTATTGCATAGACACCCGGCATAAACAAAAGGGCTTGTTCCCACTTCTCCTTGATAATAATCTCTTTTAACGCTTATTTTAGGCATGAACTTCTGGCTTAAAAAGATTTAGATCAATGTATGGTTTAGTAATTCCCTGACACCTATTAAATAATGAGCACTTTTTGCAAGTCGGCATTTTTTTTAATATCCGATAAGAAGCAACTGTTCCTTTTCCGCATTTACTTATATCAATTTTATCTTTACTAAAATGTTTGTAGCCGCCACTAGCACCACTGTCAAAAAATGACAGATTTTTAGCGCCAACAGCCAAACACAACGGCAAATCGTAAAAAAATAACCGATCATTAAAATCACCGATCATCTCTGCTTCGCGCTTAAAAAAAGACCTTATTTTTTCAATATTCGGAACATTTTTTAAAGTCTTCTGGCTATAGATTCCTTTGCAGCTTGGCAAACAAACAAGCGAAGCGTCAATCGGAAGGTCAAGTGTCAATAAAAACCTAAATAACTCTGATAAAAAATCCTCGTTTTGTTTTAAAAATAGCGTATGTATTTTTATTCTTTTAAATCCAAGCTTCTTTAAATTATCCAAGGCCTTAATTATTTTTTTAAAACTTCCTTTTTCCCCGGTAATCGTATCGTGGATTTGCGCTTTATATCCGTAAAGTGGCACCTGAATAGATTCCACATTCCCCGCTAGCAAAACTTTTTTTGTAAAAACAATATCACTAAAAGCCAAGCAATTGCTCTGAATAAAAACCTTCGCTTGGGTTATTTTTTTTATTTCTTTTAAAAAATCTGCTAAATTAGAATACTCACCCGGGTCATTGCCAGAGAGAATAATTAAATCTGGTTCGCCGTTTTTATGGCAAAAAGAATCTAAATCAGAGAGTTGTTCTCTCGCTATTAAATCGGCTTCATTTTTATCAATAAACTTATGGACCTGACAAAAAACGCATCTCTGGCTACAACCGATGTTATGCAAATTTAAAACAATGGTTTTTAATCCCTTTTTTCTTACTATTTTATTTTTCATGCCTGCTTCTCTTTAACTGGCTTCAGCTCCTCCAGCCCAAAAGCTTCCGCATAGCTCCGCCAGACACCATAACAAACTTTATCGTATTTGCATTTTCGGCAAACCGGCGACTTAATTTTTTTCCCTTTTCTAGATTCATCCAGCGATGTTTCAAACTCCGGCCCCACCAAAACAGTATCCAGCTGCCCCAAGTCATTAATATATCTTTCCTGCCCGGGCACCAAGCAAGAAACCATATTATAAACAAAACAACCAACTTTTCCCTGGCTCATTTCATTGCTAATATCAATTGCCCGGCAGATATGCGGCGCCACTTCGCTCATCTTAGCCATAATATCCGTATTATTGGCCACATTTCCTTCGATCATGGTCATCGTAAAACGAAACTCTTCAACGTCAAAATTATTTAAAAAGAATTTGACCGTCTCTTCCAGGTGCCCATAATTTAATTTCATTAAGACGATGTTGATCTTAACTTTTTGCCCAAGCTCATTCAGGTTTTTTATCCCCTGGAAAGCTTGCTTATAGGTCCCGGGCACGCCCATTATCTTATCCGCCACATCTTCAAGATAAGAATGGAAAGATACCACAAAATTATTTACACCGCTATCGATCAATTTTTTACAATAATCTTTGTAGGCATATATCCGGCCATTAGACTGAACTTCAATATGCTCGAGGCCCATCTTTTTAGCGTAAGCCACTAATTCCGGCAAGTCGCGGCGTAAATTAGGCTCGCCGCCAGAAAAAGCAAAGCCCCGGGCATTCATCTTTTTAGCCTTTTCTATATCTTTAATGATTTCTTCGTGGGGCCTGACCGCGTGATAATCAGTGCTGCCCATGCTCCGCTGGATCTGCAAACCAACTGAACACATGATGCACTTGCAGTTGCATTTAAAAATAACTAGGCTTTCTATTTTGCCTGTCTGTTTTTGGCTTGATTTATCTTCTTGGTTTTTTTTCTTTAGCGCTACCATAATATCTTATTTTTGTTTTTCCAAACACTTGTGTTTTTTAGCTAAAACCTTGATTTCCGCCGGGCCAAACTTATCTAAATATTCTTTCCAAGTTCCGCCGCATTCCTTATAATACCGGCACTGTGCGCAAATAGCAACTTCTGTTCGATAGGCATCAACGTAAACGCCTTTATCGCTTTTAGCAATTCTTTTTGGGTTATAGCCTACCTGCTGGCTGGTTTCAGAACGCATCTTGGCATTGACCAGGCAAACATTTTTTAGCCCTGTTAGTTCAGGACTAAAAAGGCATAGTGGAAAATCAAAAAAGCCAAACTCTTTAAACCCTTTAGCAATAGACAACAGCGAGTTTAGTTCTATCTCCAGCTCAGGCAAACGCACCACCAAACTGCCATAAAACTGTTTAGCGTTGCTGTCGGGAATCAGGTCCAAGAGGTACCAATTTAAAACTCCAAGCGATTGCACGAATTGGCCGAATTTTTTCAGATTTTTATAATTAAAACGGCAAATCACCGAACTGATATTAATATGGACGCCGGGAAACTGCTTGGCGTTCTTGATCCCCGCCACGATATTATTGAAAGAGCCGCTCGTCCGAGTCATAGCATCGTGCGTTTTGGCATCCGGCCCTAGCAGAGAAAAAGTCACTTTATTCAATCCAGCCGCAAAAATATCTTGGCAAAACTTTGAATAGCTAAAAAGCCGGCCATTAGTGCTGAAAGCGATATTGCGATAGCCGATTTTTTTGGCTGCAGCAACCAAACTCACGATATCTTTGCGAATTGTCGGCTCCCCGCCCGTAAACTCCACATCATTAAAACCTTCTTTTTTCTTCTGTTCGAGCTCCGCAACGATATCCGAGAATGAACGGTCCGGATAAAATTGTTCCCGCGATTTAACCGAACAGACCACGCAATTATTATTGCAGGAAAAACCGACCAACAATAAAAGGTTTTTATTATGGCCGACAGATTCTTTTTTGATTTTTTTTACCCGGCTGGCCATAAATGAATCACTTAGCAATTCCCTCTTTTAATTCCATCCGGTAAGCCTTAAGGCCTCCCGGACTTTCATAAATAACCTCTTTTTTGGCCAAAATATCATTTATAAAACCGCACCCCTGGCCATTGCCCGCCTCTTCCGGCCGGCAACGATAATCGGCGATATAAGCAATACAAGAACTATTTTTAAACTCCTCCAAAAACAATCCTTTTGTTTCGTCATTTATCAAGTCAACCGCTAATGTCCGCCGCTGGTTATCTTTAAAATAGTCATTGATCACCGTCATATAAAAACCGCCTATTACCAAGCATCCGTTTGGAATATTATCAATAACTTTCCAATAAGACTGGAAAGGCGGAATCAAAGAAAAATCACCCGACTGTTTGGTGGCTCGAGCATCTTTAAAGAGGCTGCCAGGAAAATAGATTTTAGAAATCTCTCGCCAAGAAACTAGCCGGCCAGGAAAATCAGCAAAAATCGACTTCTGATTAGAAAAATTAAAAGTAAATATTACGTTTAAAAATATGGATAATAAAAATATTACCAAAAGATTTAAAGCAAGGAACCGGCGATGTTTTAAAGGATTTAATAAATAAAACCCGTAGCCAGCTATAATGGCAATCGGCAAATGGAACATCAAGGTCCGCCGAACATAGTCAGTTGTCAGCGTTGCATTCCCATAAATATTTCCATCGAACATCAAGCTGTAAACCAGAAAGTAGGCCCCAAAAAATCCCCAAGGCAACCAATATTCTTTCTTTCTTTTCCAAAATAGGATTGCCAAGCCCGTTAGCCAAAAAACAGCGGAAGTCAAAAGATTGTAATGCCAAATATTATTGATGGCCGGAGAAATATTTAAGAACTGCAGTAAAAGCGCCTGGCCAGCAATAAGCATCGTTTTATAGGTTAAAGCAAAAAATCCTATCTCTCCCCCCTGATAAGAGCTATAGGGATTATCGAATAAAAGCCACTGTAAAACCGGCAACTGCATGATCACAAACAGCCAAACAATGAACAATCCCCAAAAAATCGTTTTGAAATCTATCTGTTTGTTTTTTATTCCCTGCCACCAATTTTTAATTTCCGGCCATTTTAAAACAATAAAAAATAAAGCAAAAAACGGCGCCAAGATATAACTTTCCTGCCGGACATAAATAGCATAGGAAAGGCTGGCGACACAGGCTAGCCAAGAAACCACTTTATTATTTTTAAGCGCCAGAACAAAGAACAAAAAAGCCAGCCCGGCAAAAAAAAGTCCGGTTGGCCGCGATTCTCCGGTCTGGGAATTAATAATATTCAACGGAACCAGTGAAAAAGCCAGGGCTGCATATAAAGAAGCCTCTTCTTTTTTGAAAATTAAGTAAGTCAACAGAAAAGCTAAAAGTATGGTTAAGCTACTCAAAAGCGCCGAAATAACCGAGGCATTCAAGCTATGAATGCCAAAAATTATATTGGCCAAAGCAATAATAAAAGGAGAGCCGGGCGGCGCCAACACTTGTTCAAAAAGCTGGCAATCCGCATGGTTCCCTAAAGCACAAGATTTAACGAACTCACCGTGCAAAACCCAAAGATGGGCCGCCTCCTGCGCTACATAAGCATCAGTGTGGGTCCCGAGCCAATATTCCGCGTTGCGCACAAAAAATCCATATAAAAAAACTATCAGCAGCAAAAACCATATTTTTTTATCAATTTTCTTTATCTCTTCCCAAATGTTCTTTAAATTAAAAAAACTCAAAAAAACCACTAAGGCAAAGTGCCCTAGCATAAAATAAAAAAGCCAACTAGAAAATATTTTATAAGACAACATCCTTTAGGTATTAGCGCTCCTCGCCTTAAATAAAGTTAAAGAGATAACTTTTTATATCTTCACTGTTCTCCCAGCTAAATAATTTCTTTTTATCCTTAAAAACGGTAAAGCCCTTGGCCGAAAAAACCAGCCTGTTCCCCTCTTTGATCTTTTCCTGGATAGACGCGACCTGGCTGCTATCTTTGGCCCCCTGAAACTCAGGATAATTCGTTTTAAAAAAGATAACCGCGGAATAACAGAGCTCCTGGCCAATTATTTTGCCATCAAAAATAAAGCCCTGCCTTTTATCCCAAGAAGCATAAAGGCCAGGCTGCGTCAGGTCGAAAAAGACCAAAAATGGATTTTTTAAGTGCTCGGTTAGCTTTAAGGAAAAATCTGGAGAGGCCTTTTTCACGGCCTTAAAGATCTTTTCTAAATAACTCTGGCTTTTTTTACAGCCAAAGGAACAAGGCATATGGAAGGACAAATAAAAATTAGACAGGCCATTCAGTTGATTATTAAATAAAAAACTTATCTTAGACGGCAAGCTTTTAAAAACCTCTGCCTCTCCAAGCTTAATGTTATCCAAAGTATTCTGAATATATTTCTCCAGGCAACACTTAGGATAGCTTAAAAGATTGCCAAAATCGCGAACACTATCCACCACCTCGTTAAAAGATTTTTTCTGGTCAATGATCTTAAAGGATGGGTCGGCTAATTTAGCTTTTTGAGCCAGGGCTTTATCTTGAGAAATATAAAGGCTAAAAGTTTCGAACAATTTCTTGTTGCTGCTAATAAACTCCAATTTGTTCTCTTTTAGGATCTTTTTATATTTTTCTAGGTCCTCGTTATCGTGGTATTCCACGCGAGCCACCTTTTTTATCCCCTCCCGAACCGCTATTAAGTCGGCTGAAGCTGAAAGAAAATCACCGCCCCAAAAGTTTTCTATTTTTCCAACTTCAAATAATTTTTTATTTTCTGGCATATTTTTTAGGGTTATTTTTTACCGGTTTAAACTCCGACCAGCCATAAAGCTCAACGTATTCTTTCCATGGCCCCTCGCATTCGTTGCCAAATTGGCATTGCTCGCATTCTTTTCTTCTTATTTTACCCTTGTTTAACCTGTATTGACCATAGTCCTCCACCACAAACCCGGCATCATATATCCTGGTGGTAGGAATTATTTTTTCTGCAATATATTCTTCGTAGCCCCGCATCAAGCAATAAGGAATCGCTTCGGTCGTTACTTTTTTGCCGGCCTTAATGCCAACATCAAGACCCTTTTTAACATATGGCATAATTTTGCTGTTTCTTGGCACCAGCCAATCTTTATTTTTTTCCGCCGTGCCTAGAATATGGACAAAAGCAAATTGGAATTGATCAACACCCAAAGAGATTAAAAGCTTGGCTATCTCCGGCAAGAACTTGTAATTTTTCGAAGTTATCACCGTATTCGTTAAAACGTACTGATTTAACTTTTTCAAGTTCTTTATCCCGGCCACTGTTTGTTCAAAGCTCCCCGGCGCGTCGGTTAAAAGATCATGTATCTTGGCCTGATGGCCGTGCAGCGCCGGCGAGAACTGTGTGGCGCCAGCCTTAATAGTTTTGAGGCAAAAATCCAAATAAGCAAATCGCCGGCCATTGGATTGGATCTGTATTTGTTTAAAATCCAGGTCCTTGGCGATCTCCACTAAGCGCAAAAACTCTGGATGCAAAGTCGGTTCTCCGCCGGTAAAGACCACCTCTTCTTTGCCTTTATCTTTAGCTTCGATCAGGGCCGCCTTTATTTCCGCCACGCTTTTAGCCGGCAAAAAATCGCGCTTGCGACCCTGAACGCAAAAAGCACACTGGTTATTGCAGTAAAATCCGACCTTGATATCTACCCGCTCCATAATTATTTTATTTCATCGAACAAACGGTTTATTTCCTGCTTTATGCCCGGTATTTCTTCGTAGGGCATACCGTTAACAAATAAAAAAGTTTCCAGCTCTTTGCCAGCAACTTTTTTCTCGTTAAAAAGAGTTATGGTGGCCAAAAATAACTCGTCCTTTTTTAGCTTTTTTATTTTTGACCAAAAATCTTCTTGTATATTTTTTTTCTTCATATATTAAAATTATTTATTTAGTCCAATTATTTTTTCATCAAAGGGTCTCTCGCCCACCAATTACCATAGGTTATCTTAGCCCAATAGCGGCTACCACCGCAACACTTATTAACAAATCGGCATTGCTGGCATTGCGCCGGCAAGGCCTTATTCAGCCTTATTTTCTTCATAAAAGAGCTCTGCCAAGCTTTTTTAATATTTAATGGATCGCCAATATTTTTATCAATAAAATAATGAGGCTTTAAAAACCCCCGCGGGTCAACTACTAGCCGCCTGTGCCCCTCATCAAATAAAGCGCCGGCGCCAATCGCGTTAATTATGCTGCCTTCGCCCAAAACACAAAAAGGAATTGCGTTTGCCAAAGAAACCCAAACCCGGCTTTTTTTTCTAACAGCAACTATTTTCTTGGTCAAATATGCAATATTAGCTGGGCTTAGATCTTCCTTCCTTCCAGGTGAAGGAACCGGCCGATAAAACTCCCATTCTTTAATCGGCAATTTAGAGATTAGTTTTTCCAGCTTATTGAAGTTCAAAATATTGTCTTTAGTAGCCACCGTGCCGACCCGTAAAACCGGGATGCCTGCCTTAGCCAATAATTTTAAAGCAGTTTTTTTTCTGGCCAAACTTCCGCTGGCTCCAGTTATTTTATCCTCCCTCCAGTTTTCCCAGCTTTCGATTGGAATTAAAATATTGTCTACTATTCCCGCCATCTTGCTTGCTGCTATCTGGTTAACCATCTGGCCATTTGTGTTCAACCTGACTTCCATTTTCTTACTTTTAGCAAAGGTCATCAATTCAAAAATATCGCTTCTTAATAAAGGCTCCCCGCCTGTAAACCGCACTATTTTAATTCCCAGCCGAGAAATATGCCTTATAATATTTTTCACATACTCAGTTGTTAATCTGTTTTTAATTTGTCGGCCATGGCTGGCAAAAGAAACTTTATTAAAACAAAAACGACAGTTTAAGTTGCACCTCGACTCAATCTCTATCATTATTTCATCAGGCAAATCTGAAACCGGCTGCGCGTCAGCCGCGCCAAAAGACCTAAAATATCCGGCCGGAAAACCGCCGCAAACCAAAAAATACCGACAATTCTTGCATCTAGCAGCTTTTTCGCCTGAATATTTTTCATTAAACAAAATATGGTCCCGAGAATTACTATTAACAGCGCAATAAGGAAAGTTTTTTAGCCAAATCTCGCGCTGACTATTCTCCAAATCCAACATTTTATAAGTTTCCGGCTCTATTTCAGAAAACCGGAATAATCCGACGGGCACTATATATGCCCGGCCTTCTTTTAAGCGTTTAAGCGCCTCAAAAGATTTTTTATAAGTTTTTTTTGAAAGGCCTAATTCCATCACTCTTAATTTTTATAAAAATAAATTATCTAAAATAATGTTTTTCATTTATCTGATTTGTGTTTATTAATTAGCTCAAAACAAATTTTTTCATATTTATCTGTTTCTTTTTCTATTGAAAAATTGTTTTTGGCAAATTCCCTAATCTTTTTTCTGTCTAATCTTTCAGCCTGATTAACTGCTTTAGCCATAGCGGTCGTATCCCCGTCTCTGACAATATAGCCGCTTACCTTGTCTTTTATCACCTCCCTAACTGCTGCCCGATCAAAAGCGATAACCGGGGTGCCGCACATCATTGATTCTATCATTACATTTCCGCATGGCTCGTTCCATTGGATTGGAAAGAGTAAGGCCATAGCCCCCCTGTATAATTCAACTCGAGTTTTAAAACCAGCCTCACCAACATATACTATTTTTTTATTATCTATATACGGCTTGACGAGCTCCGCAAAATAGAGCTGATTTGATTCGCTTACCCCGCCAGCAATAATGAGTTTTTTTTCTGTTTTAAGCGCGACTTTAATTGCTAAGTGTGTTCCCTTCTCCGGACAAATCCTACCGATAAAAAATAAATAATCTTTTGCTTTGGCAGAAAAAGGGAAATCTTTTTCGTCTACGGCCGGATAAAGAGGCTCTAGGTACGGCAACCCCGGCATAGAGTTTTTTATAAATCTTGAACCCGGCAAAAAATAAACATTATTAAGCTTTTGCAGCCCGCTTTTAATATACGGGTATATGGCATCATGGGGATAACAAATTTGAGAAATTATAGGGATATTTGATTGTTTAGAAAAAGGCAAAATCTCATAAAAAATATAATTAGTGCAATGGATCAAATCAAATTTTTTATCTTCCCCAGACGAAAAAAAATCAGCATAAGAAAATAGGTCATAAAAACTAGTAATGCGCTCCTGCAGATTAGCGTATTTCTGCTTAGTAAAAGTCGGAAAAGGCGAAATCTCCCTAACTTTTACTCCCTTGATTTTTGATCCGGGCGCAGCATAAAGGGTTATATCGTGGCCCCTCTTAATTAGCTCCTGAATTAAATAATTGGTGGCCCACTCTATCCCGCCAGTTCTTGGCGGCGGGACAACGCTTCTTGACGAACAAAAAAAAGCTATTTTCATAATGTTTTTAGCATTGAATTATTATCATAAATCGTATATTTTTCAAGAATATAACATGATTTTTCTTTGCACACCTCCGGCTTGCTGTATAAAGAAAAGTTATTTTTTAAGATATTGCCCAAATAACCATTTTTGCTTCTAGATCCCGGATTACAACGGTACGCCTCACCATAAGGCGATAAAAGAAAAAACTTATACCCGCAATCGCACATTTTCCCCTCAGTATTAAGCAGTTTTTTAAAGTTTATTGTTTTTTTAATCCCTCTATTCACCCGCCTTATTGCTTCCTGCTGGCTTTTTGAGTAATTATAATACTGATCATCCTTTGTCCTTAATGGCGCCATTTTAAATAGAATATTAGCCTCCCTGAACATCCGGTAGACTTCTTCCAGATAATTTATTTTCTCAGGCAAAGCAACCGCACTAACAAAAAAATTGTTGAAGTTTGGATATATTTTTTTAAGACTTAATATTTTCTTAAGAAAAATTTCCGGATAGTCATATTCTAAATGCAAGGAAGCATGAAATAACACTAATTTCCCTTCGGTAATTTTAAAAAATTTTTCTATTTCTCTTGCTGGCGCCGAAAAATTAGTAACAACAGAGATTGTATATCCTGATTTAATTAGGCTTTTCACTATATCAAAAAAATCCGGATGCAAAAAGGGCTCACCCCCGACAAGGTTAAAGTTCCATCCCCGAGGAATATGCCTTTGGAAGCCTTTTATAAAAAATTTATATTTTTCTACTTTATGGCCAGCATTCTTACTTTCATTGCTAACATAACAATAACCGCATCTATAATTACAGCTATCATTAATAACCCAATCTACCTTTCCTGGGATATTTTTTTTATTTACACCCATATATTTTTATAATCGCGGCAAAAAATAATAAAAAATTATTGCTATAAATATAATTCTTGGAATTGATCAATCGTATATTTTCCAAAACAATAACATGATTTTTCTTTGCACACCTCCGGCTTGCTGTATAAAGAAAAGTTATTTTTTAAGATATTGCCCAAATAACCATTTTTGCTTCTGACCGATGGGATACAACGAAAAGCTTTGCCGTCTGGATGCAAAAATACATACTTATACCCGCAATCGCACATTTTCCCCTTAGTATTTATTATCTTTTTAAGATTACTGGCCGACCTTATTGTTCTGCCTGATTTATAATTTATCTGCCTAATTATTTTCTGTTCATCTTGAGAATATTTATAAAATTGGTTTTTTTTATCTCTTAATAATAACAGCTTAAAAAACGGGATACCATTTTGCTGAAATTTTTCACTAATTTGCTTTAAATAATTCAGTTTCATAGGCAAGGCAACCGAATAAATATTATAATTCTGAAAATCAGGGAAACTTTTTTTAAGTTCCAATATTTTCTTAATAAATGGATCTGGATCGGAATGCTCCAGATGGAGGCTAATATTAAAAAAAACTAATCTCTTATTTGTTATTTTTAAAAATTTTTTTAAATCGCTTATCGGCGCAGAAAAATTAGTAAAAACAGAAATTGTATACCCCGCCTTAACCAGCTTACTTGTTATATTTAAAAAATCGGGGTGGGAAAATGGTTCCCCGCCCACAATATTAAAATTCCAGCCCCTTGGTATGTGTTTTAAAAAATTTTTTAAATATAAATCAAAAAATTTCATATTATAACCAGCCGATTTAATTGAATCATCAATACTGCAATAGCTACAGCGATAATTGCAGCCATCAGTAATTGACCACTCTACCATTCCTGGAGTATTTTTCTTATTTATTCTCATAATTAGCTAATTGCACGTAATTAGTTTAGGCTTAGACTCGCTACCTTCAACGCAAACTGCAATTTTATATCCCGGATAAAGATCATACACCCAAAAGCGCCAACTTTGTTTTTTAAATCTTGAATATAATTTAATTTTATTATTCCTAAGCTCAAAATAAAAATTTTTTAACGAATAAGATAATCCCCTGCCTTTGGCCTTAATAAGGGATTCTTTGAGTGTCCAGATTTGATAAAAACTTTCTAGCTCTTTGCCTTTCTGCGAATGCACAAATTTCGTTTCTTTTTTATGGAAATAATCGCCAGCAATTTTAAGGTCGATCGGTCTCATTTCTTCAATATCAATCCCAACTCTGCTGTCAGCGATAGCCAGCACAACCCTTTTACCAGAATGCGATAAATTAAAATCGAAATTTTTATTTTTTGGATAGACTAACAATGGCCGCCCGTATTTATTTGTTTTAAAAACTATATCTTCGGCTTTAATTTTAAGTTGCGTCGCAATTATTTTTCTAGTTAAATATTTGCCGGCAATATATAAATTACGGCTATTTTTATCCTTAAAAAAACCCGCCTTTTTTATTTCTTCCGCCGATAAAGCTTGCAATTTATTCTTATTTTTTTTGTCATTAATTTTATGAACAAATATTTTTAGCATAAAATATCGGCTATTTAATTCAAACAACTTTTTATAATTTTACAAACCTTCTCAACTCTTGTTTTGCTTAAACCGCAATAAAGCGGCAAACAGATCATTCTTTTGGCTATATCCTCCGCAACAGGAGCAGCTTGTTCGCCAAAAAAAGTAAAAGCATTTAATGAGGGGTAAAAAAACCTCTCTGGAAAAATATTATTTTTATGTAGCTGCTTTAGCGCCTTTAATAATATGGCTTCGGATGAAAAAATAACGGGATAATATGAAAAATTATAACTTGTATTTTTCTTTATTTTAGGTTTTTCAAGGTTCGTATTATTTAATAATTTATCGTAAAGATGCGTCCACTTTTTTCTGTCGTTAATAATTTTATGTGTTTTAGGCAAAATTGTTAAACCCAGGGCAGCGTTTAATTCTGAACTTTTAGCGTTGATACCTATTGAAACAAACTCTCTTTTGTCCGATAAGCCAAAATGCCTCATTTGCTTGATCTTTTCTGCGATCTTATCATTACCGGTTATAATTGCCCCGCCTTCAGCCATATGAAATAGCTTAGTTTCATTAAAACTAACAGTTGAGATGTCTCCAAAATCAAAAACTGATCTGCCTTTATATTTAACCCCAAAAGCATGCGACCCGTCATATATCACTTTTAATCTATATTTTTTTGCTATTTGATGTATTTTTTCCATTTCACAGGGATAACCAAAAAGATGCACAGGAAGAATCGCTTTGGTTCTAGGGGTAATTTTATCTTCTATTTTTTTAGGATCAATCGTTAAGTTCATTTCATTTATATCTACAAATACCGGCACACATCCTTGCCACTCAATTGCTGATGGAGTCGCAATAAAAGAAAGCGGCGCGGTAATAATTTCTCCTTGCAAATCCAAAGCTTTAATGGCCAATTGAATAGCCATAGTCCCGCTGCTTACTAAAAACAAATGCTTTACGCCTAGATACTTTTTTAATTTAACTTCCAATTCTCTGACCATAGGACCATCATTTGCCACTTGTTTATTGCGCCAAATTCTACGAAGATATATGTTATATTTCTTGAAATTGGGTAGGAAAACTTTGACTTTATTGTCCATAATAGATTCCGGTTATAAATTAGAAATCTTAACTGTTGGATGCGATATGACTCTTTCTAATAACTTACCGTATTGGCTAAGCCATTTTTTTATAGTTTTTTGTTTAAATAAATTTTTATTATAAAAAAAACTAATAATCATTCTGTCTTCCTGCTCGACAATAGCGCATTTAAGATCGAATTTATTATGCTCAGGATAAACAGGAAGGTGATCAATATCAATTCCGTTAAGCTTAAAGTTTATTCTATTTTTGCTAGCTAGTTGAAAGAATATTTCGGATGAACGTTTTTTGTCATCAATAGGCTTCTTTAATTTTTCTATTAATCTACTGTAAGAATAATTAGAATTAGCCAAACCATCAATAACCGTTTTATTGCTTTCTGCCAACGCCTCAATAAAGCTCAACTTTCCTCTCAAGTTGCTTCTAAGGGCTATTATTGTTATAAATAGCCCTATCAAAGATTGTAATTCTTCGCTGTTACGATTAGTGCACGGGGTTTTAATTATAAGGTCTCTTTGCTTTGTAGTCTTATAAAGAAAAACGCTGAATACAGAAAACATAAAAGCAAAAAGAGTAACATTCCGCTCGCCACAAAACTGCGCAATCTTTTTTATCGCTATTTTATTTATTTCTATTGATTCTTTATTAACTAAATTCTTTTTATTTGCCCCCATTGCTTTATCAACCGGTAACTCGACAATCGGGAAACCATCTTTAAATTGATCCAGCCAGTATTTTTCCTGTGATTCCAAAATAATTTTGCTTTCCGCTGAATTTTCGTAATTAGCATAATCTTTGTATTGTATTAATAAAGGCTTCAGAGGGCTTAATCTTTTTTCAGTAAAAGCGTTGTATAAAACCGATAGTTCTCTGAAAAAAATATCCAAAGACCAAAGATCGATAATCAAATGATGGAAAACAAAAATTAAAAATGATTCCTTATTTTTAAGCTTGATCAATACCAATCTAAATAAATTGCCTGATTCTAATTTGAATTTATGCTCAATAATTCCTTTTATTATCAAGTTTAAATTATTTTTTTTATTGTGCTTTTTGTTCGTTAGATCAATAATCTTAAAAAAATCTTCCTTAGCCGACCTTCTAATTATTTGCATCGGTTCGTTATCAATTTCTTTAAAATTAGTCCGCAGAGATTCATGCCGATTAATAACTTCTTTTAGCGCCTTACTAAATAATTCTGCGTTTAAATTACCAGTTAGCTTTAATAATAAAGATTCATTAAGCAGTGGGTTTTTTTCAGCCTTATTAAAACGCCAAAATTCAACTTGAGACCTAGATAGATTATAATATTTTTTTTGTTTTAGCAGCTTGGTATTATTTTGATTAAATACACGATCTTTTTCTTCGTTAATTTTTTTTGCCAATTCCTTTATTGTTGGATCCCTAAAAATATCCCTAATTGCAATATCTTTATTTATAATATGTTTAATTTTTGATTTCACCTGAATAACATTCAGCGAGTTTCCCCCGATTTCAAAAAAATTATCATTAATACCAATATCCTTGATACCTAGTACTTCCTCCCAGACTATAGCTAGTTGTTTTTGGATTTCGGTCTCGGCCGGTGCATATGGGGTTAACATTTCGGGGCGAGGCCGAAAAACAGAAGAAATTGATGTTCTTTGATTATTTTTTGTTTTAAATAATAAATTACTTGTTTGGGTTTTATTTACTGCCAATATCACTTTCTGGCCCGATCCTCTGTTTAGGCCTAAAAGATTAATGTGGTCGTATCCATTGGCAATTAATAACTCTTGCCATTTAGCGGCTGTTAAATTAGGAGAATATTTTATCCTATTTTCTTCATCTTCATAAAGCCACCAGCCTTTTGTCAGGCCAAAAGTCATCGTAGCGTATTCATTAAAATCAGTATTCTCGTTAATAATCAATAAGCCACCCGGCTTAAGGAGCCCGTTTATTTGATTAAGAGACTTACCGATATTTTTAGTCGCATGAATAATATTAGAAGCTAAAACAATATCAAAAGCAGGACAATTAAAGCCCTGGCCTACCAAGTCTTTTTCTATATCCAAAATCCGGTAATCAACAAACCGATATTTTTGACTAAACCTTTTTTTTGCTTGCCCAATAAGCTCCTTACTAATATCAGTTAAACAAAAGTTTATTTTATTTTTTTTACTTTTAATACCTTCAAGGATTGTGCTAGAAGTAGCTCCTGTGCCCGAACCTATTTCCAAAATCTCTATTTTTTTCTCCGGAAATTGCCTGATTATTTCAACAAGATAATGCTTTAAAACTTTGCCGATAAATCTAAACTGCTCCTTGGCTGTTTTTCCTTCCTTATAAAAATTATCCAGCAATTTCGTTCTGCCTTGATTAAAAATAATTTCCGTAGCTATTTTTTTCCCGGTTAAAACTTCCGGGTAGCCCTCAAGGCAACTCAAAAAGAATCTCAAAGCAGCCGGATTATTTTTAACCAACCGTATTTCTTCTTCTTTTATTTTTCCCTTAGCCGCTTCTTGAACGCAAACTTTATCTGTAGTAAAAAATATATCAGATTTTTCTTTTAGATATCCTCCTTTAACAAAAATATAAAGCAAAGCATCCAACAATCGGTAATACTCTGGAATAATGCCGATTTTTTTTATAATGCTGGCTTTATTGTATTTTTCTCTTGCTACTTTAAACAAGCCTAAACGCTGAAAGACTCTAAGCAAAGACTGGCTGGCAAATAAAGAAAAATTCCTGGACATTTTTTGTTGCCGCTCAATCAATTTTTGGCTCCCTAATCCCGAACATCTTTGCAAAAGCGACAAACGAAACAAGGCTAATTGCAAAATATTAAAAAGGATCGTTTGTTTTTGTTTTTCTAAATCGATTTCGGCAACCATTACTTGGTTTATTTTGGCAGACAAAACCCTACCTAACGCACCAATTCCATCCTGGCAACAAATCGAGTACCCACCTAAAAAAGCATCTTTATTGTGGCCCCAATAGCCCCAATTGATTATTTTTACCGGCAAACCCTTGGCGTATTTTAAATACAAAGCGAAGTTATCTTCAAATGACGAAGCAGCAACATAATTGCTCCGGCCGACAGACCCAATAAGAGAAACGACTGAAGAATAAAACAACAAAAAATCCAAAGGCTCTTTTTGTTTTTCGATGATTGCTTTATATAGGGAAAAACATCCGCTAACTTTAGATTGAAAAACTTTATCAGACTGGCTTTCCTTTGTGTTTTCAAATGAACCTTCATTCATTTCTCCTGCTGCATGAATAATGCCATTTATTTCGCCGTATTTTTCTTTAGTAAAGCTCAATGCTCCGCGCATAGCGCTTGTCCTAGCGACGTCAGCTTGGAAATAACTGCCGTGTCCGCCTAATTTTTCTATTTCGGCCAATTTTCCATCTATTTCTTTATTTTGGTTTTTTCTACCCACCAAGACTATATTAGCTTTGGCTTCTACGGCAAAATGTTTCGCTGTTTCAAAACCGAGATTGCCCGTTCCGCCGATTATTAAATAGGTGCCGCCGCGCTTCAACGCCACAGCTTTTTGATTATTATCTTTAAGCAAATCAACGGATTCAATCCGTTTTACATATGTTTGGCTACCCCTTATAGACAATTCTGAGCCAGATAATTCAAAAGCCGGGTCCACCAAAAGGTCAAACCTAAAAGCATTGCGGCTTTTTCTGCTTTCTAATTCTTCCCTTTTTATATCTATACAGCTGACAATAATCGAAGGATTTTCCCGGGCTATTGCTTTAGCCAAACCGACAATGGATGAAGAATAAGGATACAAATTTGCAATACTGTCAGAATTTGATAAATAATTTAAATTATTGGTAAGAATCTTCAATTCTAAAAAGTCCGCTCCGGAACACCCCTTCTTTAAACCCGACGGGCCAACAGCTTTCATCAACTTTAATAATGACCCTGCTCCATAATCTTGAACTTTTTTCAATTCCGACTCTGACTCAACTTCTGGTTTGTCGTTTAATTGCAGCCCCCCTAAATGATAGATGGCTGAAACAGGCGATAATCGCCGCCAAGCTTTTTCATAATCTTTCTGATCCTTAAAATCTATTTCAAAAATATCCGACGACAATTTTTTGAATCGATTTCCTAAGATTATCTGCTTCACTCCGATCTTTTTCCCGACATAATACTTAGCTATCCTTTTTGCCAAACAAAAATCATTCTGATGACTAACGATCAAAACGCTGCCCTGCTCCATCATGATGCCCTTATATACTTTTTCTGTTTCCCGCCAGACTGGTTGATAAAATATTTTTTCAGATATCTGCTCCGCTCTTTCAGTTTCAACTGATTTGAGCAAAAACTGGCTATCGATTATTTTATTTTCCTCTGGCCAATATCTCTGCCGTTCAAAAGGATAGGTTGGCAGAGGGATTCTAAGTCTTCGTTCGTTCTGGTAAAGAGACAACCAATCAACCCTGGCTCCCTGAAGCCAGAAAGAAGAAAGCCTGGTTAGGTCCTGGGTGGTCTGGGCCTGCTTAGTCGCTTGGTTAACTTTCTCTAGGTCCTTCACGCTGTCGCTGGCCTGGCCCAAGGAGAAGCTGTTCTTTAATCCTTTGATTGCTTCCTTCAGGTTATTCTTCACTGCTACTGCCAAGCGGTGGTTAAACTCCGCTCTCCCTACTTGCAGGGTGTAAGCCACGTCAGCCAGGTTGAGGTTAGGGTTAGCTTCTAGGTGCTTAATGAGATTTAGTCTCATCTGTTCCAGGGCGGTTTCTGTTTTGGCAGAGAGGATTAGAAGCTGTTGGTCTTGGCCTTTATCTGAGGGGATGGGAGTGGGAGCTTCTTCTAAGATGACGTGGGCGTTGGTGCCGCCGATGCCAAAAGAGCTGACTCCGGCTCTAAGAGGAGTCTCTGGGTTAAGCCGTTTCCAGGGGGTAGGTTTGGTTACTACGTAGAAGGGGCTATTCTTAAAGTCTATCTTGGGATTGGGTTTGGTATAGTTGATGCTGGCTGGGATAAGCTTATGCTGCAGGGCTAGGACAGTCTTGATGAAACCGGCTACGCCGGCGGCGGCATTAATATGGCCGATATTTGGCTTCAGCGAACCCAGGCCGCAATATTGTTTATTGTCTGTGCCAAAAGCTTGTTTTAAGGCTTCAACTTCGATAGGATCACCGATTGGCGTGCCAGTGCCATGGGCTTCTATATAACTGATAGTTTCAGAGCTAATACCAGCAACTTCCTGTGCCATCCTGACAACTTTAGCCTGGCCATTAATACTGGGGGCAAAATAATTTATTTTATTTCCTCCATCATTGTTCACCGCCGAGCCTTTAATAACTGCCAGGATATTGTCTCCGTCAGCCACGGCTTCTGCCAAGCGCTTTAAAACCACAACTCCGAGGCCGTCGCTCCAGACAGTACCGGTAGAGTCTTTGTCAAAAGCCCGAGTATGGCCATCGGGAGAAAGCATGACTCCTTCCTCGTAAACATAACCCGTATTTGATAAATTATTAATTCTAACTCCGCCCGCCAAAATTATATCGCATTTATTATCCAACAGGGCCGCGCGAGCCAAATCCACAGCTACCAAAGACGACGAACTGCTGGTATCCACATTTAAAACCGGACCCCTTAAGTCAAACTTATGGGCAATTCTGGTAGCAAGATAGTCTTTATTGATAAACTCTAAAGCTTCAAAAATAGCGGTTGTTTCTGGGCTACCGATAAAAGGAGAAACCGCATTAAGCCAGCCTAAATTAAAAGTTGCGCCAGCGTAGAGGCCAATAATTTTTTTATCCGTTTTAGGATTATACCCGCTGTTTTCCAGCGCCTGCCAGGCTAATTCATGAAATAATCTTATCTGCGGATCCATTATTTGCGCTTCTCTGCCAGTATAGCCGAAAAAATGGGCATCAAAATATTCTATCTTGCTAATAATCCCTTTCGCCTTTACATAATTTTTATCCCTTAACCTGCCCTCCGGAACTCCGGCCCTGGCCAAATCCTCATCCGAAAAAAATGTTATGCCTTCTTTGCCGTTTTTTAACAATTGCCAAAAAGAATCAATATTCTCCGCGCCCGGAAACTTTCCGGCAAGCCCGATTACTGCGATGTCGCTGGAAATTATTTCTTTTTCAGTCAAAATCTTTTCTTTCCTTATGCTTTCCGGCTGCCCTTCATTTAAGTACTTGGCCAAAGAGCCGATGGTTAAATACTGAAAAAAGGAAGCAATAGGAATATCTCTTTTCAGCTTTTCTTTTATTTTCTTCGCTACTTGAATAATATTCAATGAATTACCGCCAACATCAAAGAAATTGTCGTTGGCGCCAATTTCTTCAAGGCCTAAGACGTCCCGCCAAACAGCGGCTATTTGTCTTTCTGTTTCCGCACCGACAAAGCTATCTTCTTGCGCCTCAGCCTTAAATTGAAAGTTTTTTTCTTCTTTAACGCTGGCTGATTTTTTTTCTGGAAATCCACCGGGAGAAACCGCCACCCGAGCAAAACCGTTCCCTATTATTTTTCCAAAAGATT